>OLYC01000070.1_pt1 | contig 97047 bp, 91 predicted proteins | sample 1674271 | NCBI WGS metagenome assembly OLYC01 (sample SAMEA103958154, study PRJEB25191) | human gut metagenome
CTGGCGAACCCGAAGGAGGTGTGAGATGGGAAACGGATGGCATGAATGGCCGCTGATGGTCTTTACGGTCTTCGGCCAGTGCGTCGTAGGCGGCTTTATTGTTCTGGCGCTGGCGCTGATGACAGGCAAGCTTTCCCGTGAGCAGGAGCAGCGCGTGGTGGGCAGCATGTTCGGACTGTGGGTATTGATGGGGATCGGGTTTATTGCCTCGACGATGCACCTTGGCTCGCCGCTGCGGGCCTTTAATTCGCTGAATCGCATGGGAGCCTCGTCGCTGAGTAATGAAATAGCCAGCGGGGCGATCTTCTTCGCCGTCGGCGGAATTGGCTGGCTGCTGGCCGTGTGCAAAAAGCTGCCTGCCGGCCTGCGGAGCCTGTGGCTGGTGGTGACCATGGTGCTGGGCGTGATTTTCGTGTGGATGATGGTGCGGGTATACAACACCATCGACACGGTGCCGACCTGGTACACCGTTTGGACGCCGCTGAGCTTCTTCCTGACGCTGTTTATCGGCGGTCCACTGCTGGGCTACCTGCTGCTGCGCGTCGCAGGCGTCGATGGTTGGGCGCTGCGCCTGCTGCCGGTGGTTAGTTTGCTGGCGCTGCTGGTCAGTATTATGGTGGTCGTGATGCAGGGAAGTGAACTTGCCACCATCCGCAGCTCAGTTCAGCAGGCCTCCGCCCTGGTGCCGGATTACGGGTTGCTTATGGCCTGGCGCGTGGTGCTGCTGGCCCTGGCCCTGGCCTGCTGGTGCGTGCCGCAGATTCGCGGCCGCAAACCGGCGGTCTCGCTGCTCGGCCTGGCCTTTGTTCTGATACTGGCGGGAGAGATGATCGGCCGCGGCGTATTCTATGGCCTGCATATGACCGTTGGGATGGCTGTCGCCAGTTAACTACCTCCATCATGCCGGTGCCTAACCACCGGCATGATGAAAACGTGCTGTCGATAGATGAAATTTTTCAACTGAAATTAACTTCGGCATTTATTAATAAACCAGCAAAAACAATAGCGTATTATCTGTTGTCTCACCTTTTTCCATCCTCTGGATAAAAAACTTCTATCGTAGCCGACAAAACCGCGTCACGCCTGATTTCAGGTGGATTGACAATGTTTTTAGCAGTGGCATGATGCGCTCGCGATCTGAACATTCCTCACGGTTTTTACCCATGACCATCTACACCCGGCCAGTGCAAATGCTGCTCTGTGGCCTGCTTTTATTGACCCTGGCGATAGCGGTGCTGAATACGCTCGTCCCGCTCTGGCTCGCCCATGAAAACATGCCAACCTGGCAGGTCGGCATGGTGGGGTCATCCTATTTTACCGGCAACCTGGCCGGTACGTTGCTGGCCGGCTGGGTGATCAAGCGCCTGGGGTTTAACCGTAGCTATTATCTCGCATCGTTAATTTTCGCCGTCGGCTGCGTAGGGCTGGGGATCACCGTTGGCTTCTGGACATGGCTGAGCTGGCGTTTTATCGCCGGCGTAGGTTGCGCGATGATCTGGGTGGTGGTGGAAAGCGCGCTGGTTTGCAGCGGCACTTCCCGCAACCGTGGTCGTCTGCTGGCGGCCTACATGATGGTCTATTACGTCGGTACCGTACTGGGCCAGCTGATGGTCAGTAAATTACCCACCGATTTAATGAGCGTCCTGCCGTGGGTGACCGGCCTGGCGCTGGCGGCGATCCTGCCGTTGCTGTTTACCCGCATTATGGGGCAGGCAGAAGAACCGCATGAAACGGTACGTATCTGGCCGATGCTGAAGCTGCGCCAGGCGCGCCACGGGGTCAATGGCTGTATTATTTCGGGGATTGTCCTCGGCTCGCTGTATGGCCTGATGCCGCTGTGGCTGAACCATCAGGGCGTCAGCGACTCCGGCATCGGCTTCTGGATGGCGGTGATGGTGAGTGCGGGGATCCTCGGCCAGTGGCCGGTAGGGCGCCTGGCAGACCGCTACGGTCGCCTGCTGGTGCTGCGGGTACAGGTCTTTGTGGTCATTCTGGGATGTCTGGCGATGCTTAGTCAGGCGGCAATGGCCCCGGCGCTGTTTGTGCTTGGGGCATCTGGTTTCACGCTGTATCCGGTGGCGATGGCCTGGGCCTGTGAAAAAGTGGAGCACCATCAGCTGGTGGCGATGAATCAGGCGCTGCTGATGAGCTATACCATCGGCAGCCTGCTGGGCCCGACCCTGACGGCGATGCTGATGCAGAACTTCTCAGACAACCTGCTGTTTATCATGATCGCCAGCGTGTCGTTTATCTATCTGCTGACCCTGCTGCGCAAAGCCGGGCATCATCCGACGCCGGTGGCGCACGCCTGACCCTGCAACGCGCAGCGCATGCTGCGCGTCATCTGCTGCAATCGCATAGGCTTTCTGCCGCAGAGAGGACAAGTCGTTTTTCATGAGAATGAAACGGCGGGGCGGACACAGCTTCCCACGCCGTTGCAGGCCGGCATAAGCGCATCACCGGCCCGGGCGGGATTAGTACATTACTTTGTGACCATACTGCTCAAGGATGCCTTTTACCCGCTCCATGGTCTCTTTCTTCGGCGGATGGACGCCGTCCAGCTTGTACTCTTCGCCCATCGCTACCCATTTGTGTTTACCCAGCTCATGGTAGGGCAGCAGCTCGATTTTTTCGACATTGCCCATATCGCGGGTAAATTCGCCCAGGCGGTGCGCGGAATCATCATCGTCTGACCAGCCGGGAACCACCACGTAGCGGATCCAGACATTGATATTCTTCTTCGCCAGATACTGGGCGAATTCCAGCGTACGATGGTTAGAAACGCCCACCAGGTTCTGGTGAATCTCATCGTTCATCTGCTTGAGATCCAGCATCACCAGGTCTGTTACCTCCAGCAGCTCGTCGATAACCGGATCGTAGCGACGTACGAAGCCGTTGGTATCCAGGCAGGTGTGGATGCCTTCTTTCTTACACGCGCGGAACCAGTCGCGAACAAACTCCGCCTGCAGGATCGCCTCACCGCCCGAGGCGGTGACGCCGCCGCCGGAAGCATTCATAAAGTGACGATAGGTCACCACCTCTTTCATTAATTCTTCAACGGTGATTTCTTTGCCGCCGTGGGTATCCCAGGTGTCACGGTTATGGCAGTACAGGCAGCGCATCAGGCAGCCCTGGAAAAAGGTAATAAAGCGGATGCCCGGGCCATCAACGGTGCCACAGGATTCAAAGGAGTGAATGCGACCAATAACTGACATTGCGGTGTTTTCTCCAGATGTGGCCCATCCGGGGCCGTGTTGGTGCGCAGCTCAGCGGCTGCGTCGAGTCTGTTTTGACAGGTACCCAAAGTATAGATAACTGGCAAAGCAGGCTGGGGCGGGGAATGCTTGTTAAAAAGGCCCCACTGATGTGGGGCCTTTATTGTACGCCTTTTCAGTCAGACAGGGAATTACATGGTCTGAGTGAAGGTACGGGTAATAACATCCTGCTGCTGTTCTTTGGTCAGGGAGTTAAAACGTACGGCGTAGCCAGATACGCGGATGGTCAGCTGCGGATATTTTTCCGGGTTTTCCATCGCGTCGAGCAGCATTTCGCGGTTCATGACGTTCACGTTCAGGTGCTGACCACCTTCGATGGACGCTTCGTGATGGAAGTAACCATCCATCAGACCCGCCAGGTTGGTCTTACGAACTTCGTCGTCTTTACCCAGCGCGTTCGGCACGATAGAGAAGGTATAAGAGATACCATCTTTCGCGTAAGCAAACGGCAGTTTAGCGACGGAGGTCAGAGAGGCTACTGCGCCTTTCTGGTCACGGCCGTGCATCGGGTTAGCACCTGGACCGAACGGCGCGCCAGCGCGACGACCGTCTGGGGTATTACCGGTTTTCTTACCGTACACCACGTTAGAGGTGATGGTCAGAACAGACTGAGTCGGGATAGCGTTGCGGTAGGTGTGCAGTTTCTGAATTTTCTTCATGAAACGTTCAACCAGGTCAACGGCCATGTCATCGACGCGAGGGTCGTTGTTACCAAACTGCGGGTATTCGCCTTCGATTTCGAAGTCGATAGCCAGACCGTCTTCGTCACGAATCGGTTTAACTTTCGCATATTTGATAGCAGACAGGGAGTCAGCAGCAACGGACAGACCAGCGATACCACACGCCATGGTGCGGATAACGTCACGGTCGTGCAGCGCCATCAGAGAGGCTTCGTAGCTGTACTTGTCGTGCATGTAGTGGATGATGTTCAGCGCGGTGACGTACTGTTTAGCCAGCCAGTCCATGAAGTGATCCATGCGATCCATTACTTCGTCGAAGTTCAGGACGTCGCCTTTGATCGGTTCAGATTTCGGACCAACCTGCATTTTCAGTTTTTCATCCACGCCGCCGTTGATAGCGTACAGCATGGTTTTCGCGAGGTTAGCGCGAGCGCCGAAGAACTGCATTTGCTTACCAACAACCATCGGGCTTACGCAGCATGCGATAGCGTAGTCGTCGTTGTTGAAGTCCGGACGCATCAGGTCATCGTTCTCATACTGCAGAGAAGAGGTATCGATGGACACTTTAGCGGCGAATTTCTTGAAGCTCAGCGGCAGTTTTTCAGACCACAGGATAGTAATGTTCGGCTCCGGAGACGGCCCCATGGTGTACAGGGTGTTCAGGAAGCGGAAGCTGTTTTTGGTCACCAGAGTACGGCCGTCAACGCCCATACCGCCGATGGATTCCGTTGCCCAAATCGGGTCGCCGGAGAACAGTTCATCATATTCCGGGGTACGCAGGAAGCGAACCATACGCAGTTTCATGACCAGGTGGTCAACCATTTCCTGCGCGTCTTGCTCGGTGATTTTACCCGCCTGCAGGTCACGCTCGATGTAGATATCCAGGAAGCTGGAGGTACGACCGAAGGACATTGCCGCGCCGTTCTGAGATTTCACGGCAGCCAGGTAACCGAAGTAGGTCCACTGAATCGCTTCCTGAGCGGTGGTCGCCGGACCGGAGATGTCATAGCCATATTTAGCGGCCATCTCTTTGATCTGGCCCAGTGCGCGGTGTTGTTCAGCGATTTCTTCACGCAGACGGATGGTCGCTTCCAGGTCTTCGCCGCTTTCCAGTTTCGCTTGCAGAGAGTTGAACTGGGCGAATTTGTCTTTCATCAGGAAGTCGATACCGTACAGCGCAACGCGACGGTAGTCACCGATGATACGACCACGACCGTAAGCATCCGGCAGACCCGTCAGCACGCCGGATTTACGGCAGCGCAGGATGTCCGGGGTATAGACGTCGAAAACGCCCTGGTTGTGAGTTTTACGGTACTCTGTGAAGATTTTTTTCAGCATCGGGTCCAGCTCGCGATTATACGCTTTGCAGGAACCTTCAACCATTTTGATACCACCGAACGGGATGATCGCACGTTTCAGCGGCGCTTCGGTCTGCAGACCAACGATTTTTTCCAGACCTTTCTCGATATAGCCCGCGTCGTGAGAGGTGATGGTGGAAGCCAGGGCAGTGTCAAAATCAACAGGCGCGTGAGTGCGGTTTTCCTGTTTTACACCTTCCATTACGGTGTCCCACAGCTTGGTGGTCGCTTCAGTCGCGCCAGCCAGGAAGGATTCGTCGCCTTCATATGGGGTGTAGTTTTTCTGAATAAAGTCACGGACGTTGACTTCATTCTGCCAGTCACCTTTCGCAAAACCTTCCCAGGCTGTGGCTAACTTTTCATTAAGCTCGGACATGTAACACCTACCTTCTTAAGTGGATTTTTTATTTACTGCCTGAAACAACCCTTAGTGATGGTCGTTGCCACGCAGGTAAATGACCCAGTATGTCAACCCGACCAGCAGACCCCCGCCGATAATGTTCCCGATAGTTACCGGAATCAGGTTATCAGTGATGAAGTTCATAACGGTCAAGTGAGAGAAACTTTCCGGAGTCGAACCGATGGCGGTCCAGAATTCCGGGCTTGCAAAGTTGCGGATTACGATACCCATCGGGATCATAAACATGTTGGCGATGCTGTGCTCAAAGCCGCTGGCAACGAACATCGCTACCGGCAGGACCATGATCATCGCTTTATCCATCAGGCTACGACCGGAATAGCTCATCCATACGGCGAGACAAACCATCAGGTTAGCGAGGATACCCAGGCTCACGGCCTCCACAAAAGTATGGTGCATTTTGTGGTCGGCGGTCTGCAGAACGTTTAGCCCCCAGCCGCCGTTGGCAGTCATATATTCGCCTGATAACCACATCAGCAGCACAAACAGCAGCGCGCCCACCAGGTTACCAAAATAGACGTTGAGCCAGTTTTTTGCCAGTTGCCCCCAGGTAATTCGACCGCTGGCTTTGGCCACCACGATCAGTACCGTAGAGGTAAAGAGGTCAGCGCCGCAGATAACGCACAGAATCAGACCCAGAGAAAAACAGATCCCACCGATAAGTTTGGCAATCCCATAAGGCATCGCGGCAGTGCCGGTGGTCGCGGTGATATAGAATACGAAAGCGATGGAGATGAAAACGCCAGCGGTGATCGCCAGATAAAACGTCTTCATCGGATGCTTCGTTGCTTTATAGACACCTGCTTCTTCGGCGACTTTCGCCATCGCGGCAGGGAGCAAAAGATCAAAAGGGTTGTCAGCTTTCACACTAACTCTCTCTTTATATAAGTTGGCGGTGAGATACTAACAAAGCATTATAGAAGGGAAATTGATATAGATCATATCTCACCGGAACTATATGCCTTTTTAGTGTGTGGTTTTTATTGAAATTATCCGTAAGCTAATGAAATACATAGAGAAAATAATTTTTAAATTTTATAGATAATGTTGAATTTTTTCTTTTTTACCCCCATTTTTGAGTTAATTAAAATGGAGTATTTTTATTAAATTTAACAATTGATAAATGATGAAATGGCGTTATTTAACATTAATTAACTTTACAACTACAAATTATAGGAGGCGCTTTCTCAGGGTTAAATAACGGAGCCGCTGAGGGCTCCGTTTTAAGCATGAACGATGGCGCAAGCTGGGCTTATTTTGCCCAAAACGCCGCTTTCGCCCGCTGCAGTTTTTCATAGGCTTTCAGCAGCGACTGATGGGCCGGGAAGGCCTGCAGATCGCTATCGACCGCCTGGAGACCATAGAACGGCGCTTCCCCGCTCAGCGCCGCGCTGGCGGCTTCGACCGCGTCGGCGCCGTACATACGGATGAAGGCGTTCAGGTACTGCAGCGGCTGACGCTCTTCTTCCTGGCTCAGCAGCAGCAGGGTTTGCAGACAGCGATAGTAGTTCGCGCGCTCCGCGCTGAAGACCGAAGCATTAAATTCCATGGTCCACTCGGTCCAGATCAGCGCCTGTTCCAGATCGCCGCCGGCCAGGGCCAGCATCGCTTTCAGCTCGCCGACGCGCAGGGTATACCAGCCGTTGTCTTTTCCGGTGGCGAGCCCCAGCAGTTCGCGAACGCGGGTGAAATCATCCAGACCTTCATCGTCCATCTGCTCGATCAGCGCCAGGTAATCTTCTTTATCCCACTCGCTGCCCGGCAGGGACAGAATGGTGTCCCGCAGATGAGCGCCCATGCTGTTGTTCGCCAGCCACAGGTCTTCCGCCGGGTATATGTCCGACATCCCTGGGACGATGATACGGCAGGCGTAAACGCCCAGGTGCTCGTAGTCGGCGATGTACACTTCTTTATCTTCGGCCTTGAAGATGGCCATCAGGGTGGCGAACTCTTCTTCGGTAGTACCAGAGAAGCTCCAGTCAACGAATGGATAGTCGGCGTCCTGCTTGAACATATCCCAGGAGATCAGGCCGCTGGAGTCGATAAAGTGGGTTTCGAGGTTCGCGTGCTCGGCGACCTCTTCGTCATCGAAGGTTGGCGGCGTGAAGACATCGAGGTCTTTCAGGCTGCGGCCCTGCAGCAGTTCGGTGACGGTTCGCTCCAGCGCCACGCCAAAGTCCGGGTGGGCGCCGAAGGAGGCGAAGCAGGTGCCGTTAGCCGGGTTAAACAGCACGACGCAGATAACCGGATATTTGCCGCCGAGCGAGCCATCATAGGCAAAGATCGGGAAACCTTCAGCTTCCAGTTTGGCGATCGATTCCACGACGCCCGGATAGCGCGCCATGACTTCCGCCGGGATCTCCGGCAGGCTGATGCTTTCAGCGATGATGCGGTTTTTAATGTGACGTTCAAAGACCTCTGACAGACCCTGTACCCGCGCTTCGTTGCGGGTGTTACCGGCGGACATGCCGTTGGAGACGTACAGGTTACCGACAATATTCATCGGAATATAGACGGTTTCGCCGTCGGACTGGCGGGTAAAAGGCAGACCGCACACGCCGCGCTCATCGTTACCTGACTGCAGATCCACCAGCATACTGGCCGTTAACTGATCGTCAGGATCGTAGAACGCGCGCAGGCGGGCATCCAGCAGACCTTCCGGGACTTCATCATCCTCAGTCAGCGGGAACCACTTTTCGTTCGGGTAGTGAACAAACGGGCCGTTAGCGATTGTGTCGCCTAACCAGAAGTCGGCGAAGAAATAGTTAGTGGACAGACGTTCGAAATATTCGCCCAGCGCGGAGGCCAGGGCTGCCTTTTTGGTGGCGCCTTTACCATTGGTAAAGCACAGCGCGCACGCTTTATCGCGAATGTGAACGGACCACACGTGCGGCACCGGGTTCAGCCACGAGGCCTCTTCGATATCAAATCCGAGGTCGAGCAATTTCTGCTGGAAGCGAGCGATGGAATCTTCCAGGGCGGCATCTTTGCCGGGAATAAACGTTTGGGTCATGGCGATCACTTTTGTCGTACGGAAAGCGCGCAATGATACGGCTTTTATCTGACAGGTGCTATCTCCATCATCTGGCTATGCTTAGAGGCATCTTTAATACACAGGGAGATGGAAAATGAAAGCCTTTGACTGGCAGCGGATGGCGCTCGATAAAGTACCGGTGGAATTCCTGGCGGAGGTGGCGTTGCGCAGCCTCTATACCTTCGTTCTGGTCTTTATTTTCCTCAAGATTACCGGACGGCGCGGCGTGCGGCAGATGTCGCTGTTCGAGGTGCTGATTATTTTGACCCTCGGCTCGGCGGCGGGTGACGTGGCGTTTTATGACGATGTGCCGCTGCTGCCGGTGCTGGTGGTCTTCGTTACGCTGGCGCTACTGTATCGCGGCATTATGTGGCTGATGGGGCATAGCGAAAAGCTGGAGGATCTACTGGAGGGGAAACCTATCGTAGTGGTGGAAGAGGGACAGTTGGCCTGGGAGAAGCTGCATGCGGAAAACATGACCGAATTCGAATTTTTTATGGAGCTGCGGGTCAACAGCGTCGAGCAGCTTGGCCAGGTCCGGCTGGCAATTCTCGAAACCAACGGGCAGATCAGCGTGTTTTATTATCCCGATGAAGAGGTGAGGGCCGGATTATCGATCCTTCCAGCGCATTGTACCACACGCTATACCACCATTCCGCAAGAGGGGATCTATGCCTGCGTGCGCTGCAGCATCGTAATGGCGATGCAGGCGGGAGAAAAACGAATATGTCCGCGCTGCGCAAATGCAGAATGGTCGAAGGCCAGCCGGGCGAAACGGCTTACCTGACAGCAAATATGTCGGTTTTATTACGTCAAGCCGATAGATTCTGTTGTGTGACGGCGGCCGCGTTTTACCGTCGGCGAGTTTTAGCCATTGCGGACCGTGTCACTGAATGATAAAACCGATAGCCACAGGAATAACTTATGCCCGCGGCGGTTCGCGGGCAAAACAACATAGCAACGTGGTGAGGGGAAATGGCTCAGGTCTATAACTTCAGTTCGGGCCCGGCAATGCTGCCGGCGGAAGTACTCAAACTGGCGCAGCAGGAACTGTGCGACTGGCACGGTCTGGGTACGTCGGTCATGGAGATCAGTCACCGTGGTAAGGAGTTTATCCAGGTGGCAGAAGAGGCAGAACAGGACTTCCGCGCTCTGCTGAACATCCCTTCCAACTATAAAGTTTTATTCTGCCACGGCGGCGGCCGCGGCCAGTTCGCCGGGATCCCGCTGAACATCCTCGGCGATAAAAAGGTCGCTGACTATGTGGACGCCGGCTACTGGGCGGCCAGCGCGGTCAAAGAGGCGAAGAAATACTGCACGCCGAACGTTATCGACGCGAAAATCACCGTCGACGGCAAGCGCGCTGTGAAGCCGATGAGCGAGTGGCAGCTGACCCCGGGGGCGGCCTATCTGCACTACTGCCCGAACGAAACCATTGACGGTATCGCGATTGATGAGACGCCGAACTTCGGCGACGACGTCATCGTGACCGCCGATTTCTCCTCCACCATTCTTTCCCGCGAAATTGACGTCAACCGCTTCGGCGTAATCTACGCCGGCGCGCAGAAGAATATCGGTCCGGCTGGGCTGACGCTGGTCATCGTGCGTGAAGATCTGCTGGGCAAAGCCAGCGTGGCCTGCCCGTCAATTCTTGACTACACCGTGTTAAGCGAGAATGACTCGATGTTTAACACACCGCCGACGTTCGCATGGTATCTGGCTGGACTGGTGTTTAAGTGGCTGAAACAGCAGGGCGGGGTTGCCGCGATGGATAAAATCAACCAGCAGAAAGCCGAACTGCTCTACGGCGTGATCGATAACAGCGGCTTCTATCGTAACGATGTGGCGCAGGCCAACCGTTCGCGTATGAACGTACCGTTCCAGCTGGCGGACAGCGCCCTGGACAAACTGTTCCTCGAAGAGTCGTTTGCTGCCGGGCTGCACGCGCTGAAGGGCCACCGGGTGGTGGGCGGCATGCGTGCTTCCATCTACAACGCCATGCCGCTGGACGGCGTGAAGGCGTTAACCGACTTTATGCTGGACTTCGAACGCCGCCACGGTTAATCGCCTGTTTCTTTCTTCCTCCCCGCGGCCTGTCTGCGGGGTTTTTATTCTGTTTGTTTGAGAGTGAAGTTTGATGGAATCCCTGACGTTACAACCCATCGCACGCGTAGAGGGCACCGTGAACCTGCCAGGTTCGAAAAGCGTCTCCAACCGCGCGCTGCTGCTGGCTGCCCTGGCCCGCGGCACGACGGTGCTGACCAACCTGCTGGACAGCGACGATGTGCGCCATATGCTGAATGCCCTGAGTGCGCTGGGGGTTCAATATACCCTGTCTGCCGACCGCACCCGCTGCGAAGTGACCGGCAACGGCGGCCCGTTGCGCTCTGCCGCGGCGCTGGAGCTGTTCCTTGGCAACGCCGGTACCGCGATGCGTCCGCTGGCGGCGGCCCTGTGCCTTGGCAGCAACGATATCGTGCTGACCGGCGAACCGCGGATGAAAGAGCGTCCGATCGGCCATCTGGTGGATGCCCTGCGTCAGGGCGGCGCTCAGATCGACTATCTGGAGCAGGAAAATTATCCACCGCTGCGCCTGCGCGGCGGTTTTCAGGGCGGCAACGTCGAGGTTGACGGCAGCGTCTCCAGCCAGTTCCTGACCGCGCTGCTGATGACCGCGCCGCTGGCGCCGCAGGATACCGTCATCGTCATTAAGGGCGATCTGGTGTCGAAACCCTATATCGACATTACGCTGCACCTGATGAAAACCTTCGGCGTTGAGGTGGATAATCAGTCTTATCAGCGATTTGTGGTGCGCGGCAAGCAGCAGTATCAGTCGCCGGGAGATTACCTGGTGGAAGGCGATGCTTCCTCGGCCTCGTATTTCCTCGCCGCTGGCGCCATTAAGGGCGGCACGGTAAAAGTCACCGGTATCGGCCGCAACAGCGTACAGGGCGACATTCGTTTCGCCGACGTACTGGAGAAAATGGGCGCCACCGTCACCTGGGGCGACGATTTCATCGCCTGCACCCACGGCGAGCTCAAGGCGGTCGATATGGATATGAACCATATCCCGGACGCCGCGATGACCATCGCCACCGCCGCGCTGTTCGCGCAAGGGACCACTACCCTGCGCAATATCTACAACTGGCGGGTCAAGGAGACGGACCGTCTGTTCGCCATGGCGACCGAGCTGCGTAAAGTGGGCGCCGAGGTGGAAGAGGGGGAAGATTATATTCGCATCACCCCGCCGGCAAAGTTGAAGTACGCAGAAATCGGCACCTATAACGACCACCGGATGGCGATGTGCTTCTCGCTGGTAGCGCTGTCTGATACGCCGGTGACCATCCTTGATCCCAAATGTACGGCCAAAACGTTCCCTGACTACTTTGAGCAGCTGGCGCGGATCAGTACCCTCGCCTGAGTAAAACTTTGTCATCCCGCGGGCTGATGTCCTGTCAGCCCGCTATAATTGCGCAAAACTTCTGCTTTTCATTTCCTGTAGTCCGTAATTTACAAGCAATGCTCACTTTCCGGCGTATTGATGCGTATAATGCGCGGCGTTTATATTCCATGCGCCTTGCTGAAGGAGAAAAAGATGACGGCGAATATTCCGGTAATCACCATTGATGGGCCTGGCGGTGCGGGTAAAGGTACGTTGTGCAAGGCAATGGCGGAAGCGCTGGGCTGGCATCTGTTAGATTCAGGCGCGATCTACCGCGTTCTGGCGCTGGCGGCGCTGCATCATCATGTCGACGTGGAGTCCGAAGAGGCGCTGGTGCCCCTGGCTGCCCATCTTGACGTGCGTTTTATTTCTACTGACGGCAACCTGGAAGTGGTGCTGGAAGGGGAAGATGTCAGTAGCGAAATTCGCACTCAGGAGGTCGCGAACGCGGCCTCGAAAGTGGCGGCTTTTCCGCGCGTTCGCGAAGCGCTGCTGCGCCGCCAGCGCGCCTTCCGCGAACTGCCGGGGCTTATCGCCGACGGTCGCGATATGGGAACGGTAGTTTTCCCGGACGCGCCGGTGAAAATTTTCCTCGATGCCTCGGCCGACGAGCGGGCGCATCGCCGCATGCGGCAGTTGCAGGAAAAGGGCTTTGATGTTAACTTTGAACGTCTTTTGTCCGAGATAAAAGAGCGTGACGATCGCGACCGAAATCGCGCCGTGGCGCCGCTTGTCCCGGCTGCCGATGCATTAGTTCTCGATTCAACCGAACTAAACATTGAGCAAGTGATTGAAAAAGCGCTACAATATGCGCGCGAAAAATTGGCCGTTGCGTAGGCCTTAACCGGTAACGCGCCGAAGCCTCCGAATTATAGCAGTACCCCGCGGCAATGGATGGTCAGCGGGTATGTGAAACAACCCCATCCGGCACGGAGCCAGGTGGACGTTAATATTAACCTGAAGATTAAACATGACTGAATCTTTTGCTCAACTGTTTGAAGAATCCTTAAAAGAAATCGAAACCCGCCCGGGTTCCATCGTTCGTGGTGTTGTTGTTGCTATCGACAAAGACGTAGTACTGGTTGACGCCGGTCTGAAATCTGAGTCCGCCATCCCGGCTGAGCAGTTCAAAAACGCCCAGGGCGAGCTGGAAATCCAGGTTGGTGACGAAGTTGACGTTGCTCTGGATGCAGTAGAAGACGGCTTCGGTGAAACTCTGCTGTCCCGTGAGAAAGCTAAACGTCACGAAGCTTGGATCACGCTGGAAAAAGCTTACGAAGACGCTGAAACTGTTACCGGTGTTATCAACGGCAAAGTTAAAGGTGGCTTCACTGTTGAGCTGAACGGTATTCGTGCGTTCCTGCCGGGTTCCCTGGTAGACGTTCGTCCGGTGCGCGACACGCTGCACCTGGAAGGCAAAGAGCTTGAGTTCAAAGTCATCAAGCTGGACCAGAAGCGTAACAACGTTGTTGTTTCTCGTCGTGCCGTTATCGAATCCGAAAACAGCGCAGAGCGCGATCAGCTGCTGGAAAACCTGCAGGAAGGCATGGAAGTCAAAGGTATCGTTAAGAACCTCACTGACTACGGTGCATTCGTTGATCTGGGCGGCGTTGACGGCCTGCTGCACATCACCGATATGGCCTGGAAACGCGTTAAGCATCCGAGCGAAATCGTAAACGTTGGCGACGAAATCACTGTTAAAGTGCTGAAGTTCGACCGCGAGCGTACCCGTGTATCCCTGGGCCTGAAACAGCTGGGCGAAGATCCGTGGGTGGCTATCGCTAAACGTTATCCGGAAGGTACCAAACTGACCGGTCGCGTGACCAACCTGACCGACTACGGCTGCTTCGTTGAAATCGAAGAGGGCGTTGAAGGCCTGGTTCACGTTTCCGAAATGGATTGGACCAACAAAAACATCCACCCGTCCAAAGTTGTTAACGTTGGCGACGTTGTGGAAGTAATGGTTCTGGATATCGACGAAGAGCGTCGTCGTATCTCCCTGGGTCTGAAGCAGTGCAAATCTAACCCATGGCAGCAGTTCGCGGAAACCCACAACAAGGGCGACCGTGTTGAAGGTAAAATCAAGTCTATCACTGACTTCGGTATCTTCATCGGCCTGGACGGCGGCATCGACGGCCTGGTTCACCTGTCTGACATCTCCTGGAACGTTGCAGGCGAAGAAGCAGTTCGTGAATACAAAAAAGGCGACGAAATCGCAGCAGTTGTTCTGCAGGTTGACGCAGAGCGTGAGCGTATCTCCCTGGGCGTTAAACAGCTCGCGGAAGATCCGTTCAACAACTACGTTGCTCTGAACAAGAAAGGCGCTATCGTTGTTGGTAAAGTGACTGCAGTTGACGCTAAAGGCGCAACCGTAGAACTGGCTGACGGCGTAGAAGGTTACCTGCGTGCTTCTGAAGCATCCCGTGACCGCGTTGAAGACGCAACTCTGGTTCTGAGCGTTGGCGACGAAGTTGAAGCGAAATTCACCGGCGTGGATCGTAAGAACCGCGTAGTGAGCCTGTCTGTACGTGCGAAAGACGAAGCGGAAGAAAAAGACGCTATCGCTACCGTGAACAAGCAGGAAGACGCGAACTTCTCCAACAACGCTATGGCTGAAGCGTTCAAAGCAGCGAAAGGCGAGTAATCTTTGTCATTCAGGTAATAACAACCTGAATAGCGACGAGTTTACTTGACAGATTGCAGGATTCGTCCTGTAATCAAGCACAAAGGGCGGCTACGGCCGCCCTTGTTTAAGCTGTTAGCTAATTTTTGCCTTGAAGGAAACCGGAGGAATAATGACCAAGTCAGAATTGATTGAAAGACTTGCCAGCCAGCAATCTCACATTCCGGCGAAAGCGGTGGAAGATGCTGTTAAAGAAATGCTGGAACATATGGCCTCAACGCTTGCTCAAGGTGAGCGCATTGAAATCCGCGGTTTCGGCAGCTTTTCTCTGCACTATCGAGCACCTCGCACCGGACGTAACCCGAAAACTGGTGATAAAGTCGAACTGGAAGGTAAGTACGTTCCGCACTTTAAGCCCGGGAAAGAATTACGTGACCGCGCCAATATTTATGAAGGGTGAGTTGCACGACGTGCAGCCTGCCTGACGATAAAGAAAGCACCTTCGGGTGCTTTTTTTGTGCCCGCCATTTACGGCCATCCTCACAAAAAAAGCGTGCCCAGCTGCAAGCGAGGCGATTGTCTGGAATGCGCCGCGCAAGCCTGAATTCGCCGCCAGGACGCCAGCACCGCTTTGCGTAACACTGCCCACTCACAGGGAGGTGTTTATGCGTCTACCATGGCTTGCCGGATGCGCCATCATTGCAATGCTGCCGCTTCTCTGGCTACCCGTCTTGCCGGGCCCGTGCAGTCTGGCGGGCGCGAGCGCACTGGCGCTGGCGCTGATTCGTCTGCATGGAAGGGCCGTCGCCGGAGTGGCGATGACGCTTCTGCTGGTGGTCTGGGGAGTATTGAGCGCGCATCAGGCGCTGTGGCCGACCCGGCACCTTACCGGCGCCATCCGGCAAGCGGAAGTGATCCTTATCGAGACGGATGGCCAGACCTTGCACCGAGGACAGATGGTGCGCCTGCGGGGCCGCTATCTGTTTCCCCCGGTAGGCGTAACGCTGTACGGGGAACTTGCACCTGCGCCAGCCTGTGCGGGTCAACACTGGCTGATGACGCTGCGCCTGCGCCCGGTGCACGGGCAGCTCAATGACGGGGGCTTCGACAGCCAGCGCTATGCGCTGGCGCAGCACCGACCGCTGAGCGGAGGGATCATCGCCGCTTCCGCGCTGGATGCCCGCTGCAGTCTGCGCGCCCGCTATCTGACGTCGCTGACCCGGCGACTGCAGACTTATCCCTGGCGCGCGGTGATGTTGGGATTAGGAATGGGGGAGCGGCTGTCTCTGCCGACGGAGATAAAGGTCCTGATGCAGAACACGGGCACTTCCCATCTGATGGCTATCTCGGGTCTGCATATCGCTCTCGCGGCTTCTCTTATCATGCTGTTGCTGCGCGGCGTGCAGTATATTCTCCCGGGCCGCTGGATTGGCTGGCGGTTGCCGCTGCTGGCCGGGCTGGCCGGCGCCGTCGGCTATGCCTGGCTGACCGGTATGCAGCCGCCGGCCCTGCGCACTTGCTTAGGGCTTGCGGTCTGTTGTGCTTTACGTTTGTCGGGTCAACGCTGGACGGCGTGGCAGGTGTGGCTCTGCTGTCTGGGAGCGATACTGGTTGCCGACCCGCTGGCGGTGCTGTCGCAAAGCCTGTGGCTATCTGCCTTCGCCGTGGCGGGGCTTATCTTCTGGTTCCAGTGGCTCCCGTTGCCTGCCGGCCGCTGGCGCTGGCCGTGGAAGACCATAATTGCTCTTGTTCATTTGCAGGCTGGCGTGACGCTGCTGCTGCTGCCGCTGCAGTTGTTGCTATTCTATGGAGTCAGCCTGACGTCGATGGCGGCTAATTTGCTGGCGGTACCGTTAGTCACCCTGTTGGCGGTGCCGCTTATTCTGACCGCGATGCTGGTGCATCTCTCGGGGCCGGAGATAGTGGAGTCGCTACTCTGGCTGGCGGCCGATCGCGTGCTGGCCGTATTGTTCTGGGGATTAAGACGTTTACCGGACGGCTGGTTGACGCTGGATACTCGCTGGCTGTGGATCAGTATCCTGCCGTGGCTGTTGGTTATGGGCTGGCGTTTTCAGAGCTGGCGGCATTCACCGGCGCTGTGTCTCAGCGTGCTGTTTTTACTGACGCGGCCATTCAGCCGACAACCGCCTGCGGACGAATGGCGGGTGACGATGCTGGATGTCGGGCAGGGGCTGGCGATGGTGATCGAGCGTCACGGTAAGGCATTGCTTTACGATACCGGGCCGGCTTGGCCGCAGGGTGATAGCGGTCAACAGGTGATTATCCCGTGGTTGCGCTGGCACCATCTGCAGCTGCAAGGGATTATGCTGAGCCATGAACATCTGGATCATCGCGGCGGCCTTGATTCAGTGCTGCAGGCATGGCCGCAGGCCTGGGTGCGCAGCCCGTTAGGCTGGGCGCATCATCTGCCGTGTCATCGCGGTGAGCGCTGGCAATGGCAGGGACTCAACTTCCAGGCCCTGTGGCCGCTGCCGGGCAGCACGGCAAAGGGTAACAATCATTCGTGTGTGGTGCGGATCGATGATGGTCGCTCCAGCATCCTGCTCACCGGCGATATAGAACGTCAGGCGGAGCAGGCGATGATCAGCCGTTACTGGCGGCATCTGACGTCTACACTTATTCAGGTTCCCCACCACGGCAGCAATACCTCCTCCAGCGCGCTGCTGGTCCGCCGGGTGGATGGCGCGGCCGCGCTGGCCTCCGCTTCGCGCTACAATGCGTGGCGGATGCCCTCGTACAAGGTGGTTCAGCGCTACCGCCAGCGGGGTTATCGCTGGTTCGCCACGCCGCAGCAGGGGCAGATAACGGTGGTTTTTTCCGCAGAAGGGTGGCAAATCCATAGCTTACGGGATCAAGTTTTACCGCGTTGGTATCATCAGTGGTTTGGCGCGCCCGCCGATAACGGGTAGAATATGCGGCTATTTCAACACAAGCTGGTTTATTGAATGCAGAACGATAAAGATCTCTCCACGTGGCAGACCTTCCGCCGACTTTGGCCGATTATCGCGCCGTTTAAAGCCGGGCTAATCGTAGCGGCGGTGGCGTTGGTGCTTAACGCGGGCAGTGACACCTTCATGTTATCGCTTCTTAAACCGTTATTGGATGATGGTTTTGGTAAAACGGATCGCTCAGTGCTGCTATGGATGCCGCTGGTGGTTATCGGCCTGATGGTGCTGCGTGGGATCACCAGCTACATCTCGAGCTATTGTATTTCCTGGGTTTCCGGCAAAGTGGTGATGACCATGCGTCGTCGCCTGTTCGGCCACATGATGGGTATGCCGGTGGCCTTCTTTGACAAGCAGTCTACCGGAACGCTGCTGTCACGCATCACCTATGATTCTGAGCAGGTCGCCTCCTCCTCTTCCAGCGCGCTGATCACCGTGGTCCGCGAAGGGGCATCGATTATCGGTCTGTTCGTGATGATGTTCTATTACAGCTGGCAGCTGTCGCTGATCCTGATCGTACTGGCGCCGATTGTGTCGGTGGCGATCCGCGTGGTCTCCAAGCGTTTTCGCAATATCAGTAAGAATATGCAGAACACGATGGGGCAGGTCACCACCAGCGCCGAGCAGATGCTGAAAGGGCACAAAGAGGTGCTGATGTTTGGCGGCCAGGAAGTGGAAACCAAACGTTTTGATAAAGTCAGCAATAAAATGCGTCTGCAGGGGATGAAGATGGTTTCCGCCTCGTCTATCTCCGACCCGATCATTCAGCTTATCGCCTCCCTGGCGCTGGCCTTTGTCCTGTATGCCGCCAGCTTCCCGAGCGTGATGGACACCCTGACCGCCGGGACCATTACCGTGGTCTTCTCCTCGATGATTGCGCTGATGCGTCCGCTGAAGTCGCTGACCAACGTCAATGCCCAGTTCCAGCGTGGGATGGCGGCGTGCCAGACGCTGTTTGCGATCCTCGATTCCGAGCAGGAAAAAGACGAAGGTACGCGGGTCATTGAGCGGGCGAAAGGCAATCTCAAGTTCGAGAACGTCACCTTTACCTACCCGGGTCGCGAAGTGGCCGCGCTGCGCAATATCAATCTCGATATACCGGAAGGGAAAACCGTGGCGCTGGTGGGGCGCTCAGGGTCGGGTAAATCGACCATTGCCAGCCTGATCACCCGCTTCTACGATGTCGACGAGGGGCAGATCCTGCTGGATGGCCACGACCTGCGCGAGTACAAGCTGAGCTCGCTGCGCGATCAGGTGGCGCTGGTTTCACAAAACGTGCATCTGTTCAACGATACCGTCGCCAACAATATCGCCTATGCCCGTACCGAAGAGTACAGCCGCGAGCAGATTGAAGAGGCCGCGCGCATGGCCTACGCCATGGATTTCATCAACAAGATGGATAATGGTCTGGATACCATCATCGGCGAGAATGGCGTGATGCTGTCCGGCGGCCAGCGCCAGCGTATTGCTATTGCCCGCGCGCTGCTGCGTAACAGCCCGATCCTGATCCTCGATGAAGCCACCTCGGCGCTGGATACCGAGTCCGAGCGTGCCATTCAGGCGGCGCTGGATGAGCTGCAGAAAAACCGTACCTCGCTGGTTATTGCTCACCGTCTGTCGACCATTGAGCAGGCTGATGAAATCGTGGTGGTTGAAGACGGGCGGATCGTGGAGCGCGGAACGCACCATGACCTGTTGGAGCATAAGGGCGTGTACGCCCAGCTGCATAAGATGCAATTCGGCGAATGATCGCGCGCATCTGGTCCGGGGAATCGCCGCTGTGGCGCCTGCTGCTGCCGCTCTCCTGGCTGTATGGCCTGGTGAGCGGGGTGATTCGCCTCAGCTATCGGCTGGGGTGGCAAAAAGCCTGGCGCGCGCCGGTGCCGGTGGTGGTGGTTGGTAACCTGACCGCTGGCGGCAATGGCAAAACGCCGGTGGTGATTTGGCTGGTGGAGCAGCTGCAGCAGCGCGGTATTCGCGTTGGCGTCGTGTCTCGCGGCTACGGCGGTAAAGCTGAACGCTATCCGCTGGTGTTGGACGACAGAACCAGTACGGCGCTGGCGGGTGATGAACCGGTGTTGATCCATCAGCGTACCGGTGCCCCGGTCGCTGTCGCTCCGCTACGCAGCGACGCGGTAAAAGCATTGCTCAGCGCGCACGATCTGCAGATGATTGTGACCGACGACGGGTTGCAGCACTATAAGCTCGCGCGGGACAGAGAAATTGTCGTTATTGACGGCGTGCGCCGCTTTGGCAACGGCTGGTGGCTGCCTGCCGGGCCGATGCGCGAGCGGGCGTCGCGCTTGCAAAGCGTTGATGCGGTTATCGTTAACGGCGGCGTGGCGCGTCCGGGTGAGATCCCGATGCGGTTGCGCCCAGGGATGGCGGTTAACCTGCTTACCGGCGAACGTCGCGATGTCTCCACCTTCACGAACGTAGTGGCGATGGCCGGCATCGGCCATCCGCCGCGCTTCTTCGCCACCCTCGAAAGCTGCGGCGTCCAGCCGGTCAAAACCGTGGCGCTGGCGGACCATCAGGCGCTGAGCCAGGATGATGTCGCCGCCCTGGTGACCGCCGATCAGACGCTGCTGATGACCGAGAAAGATGCCGTGAAATGTCGCGATTTCGCCGCTGCAAACTGGTGGTATTTACCGGTCGACGCCATAATGGCCGATGAACGCGCACAGCGGTTGCTTGCGGACTTAGCGACGTTGGCGCAACGTTAACTGACGCGCCGGCTTTGCTCGCCGCTGTGCTGGAATTCCTGACGGAGAACCTGCATGTCGGTATTGCAACTATCGCTTAACGAGGCGCGCCACCTCCATCTCGCGGCGCAGGGGTTGTTAAAGAAGCCCCGACGTCGCGCTCGCCCGAAAGACATTCTTTCCACCATCCAGCAGATGTCGCTGCTGCAAATCGATACCATCAACGTGGTGGCCCGCAGCCCCTACCTGGTGCTGTTCAGCCGTCTTGGCAGCTATCCGCAGCACTGGCTGGATGAGTCGCTGCGCAACGGCGAGCTAATGGAATACTGGGCGCATGAAGCCTGCTTTCTGCCGCGCAGCGATTTCGCCCTGGTGCGCCATCGCATGTTGAATCCCGACAATATGGGCTGGAAATACCATCGCGCGTGGATGGAGGAGCATGCCGGGAGTATTGCCGAGCTGGTGGCGCATATCGGGCAAAACGGCCCGGTTCGCTCGGCGGATTTTACCCACCCGCGCAAAGGCGCCAGCGGCTGGTGGGAGTGGAAACCGCATAAGCGCCACCTGGAAGGGCTGTTTACCGCCGGCGAAGTGATGGTGGTGGAGCGGCGCAATTTTCACCGCGTGTATGATCTAACCCGGCGGGTGATGCCGGACTGGGACGACGAGCGCGACGCGCTCTCCCGCGAAGACGCAGAGGCCATTATGTTGCGCAATAGCGCCCGTAGTCTCGGCATCTTCCGCGCCCAGTGGCTGGCCGATTACTATCGCTTGCGCCAGCCGTCGCTACCGGGTCTGCTGGCGGCCTGGCAGGAAGAGGGGCTGGTGGTGCCGGTTAACGTGGAAGCACTCGGCGAGATGTGGCTGCATCACGAGGCGCTGGCGCAGCTGGAGACCGCGCCCGGCGGTAAGCTGACCGCCAGCCATAGCGCCGTGCTCTCGCCCTTCGACCCGGTGGTCTGGGATCGGAAACGCGCTGAGCAGCTGTTCAACTTCAGCTATCGCCTGGAGTGTTATACCCCGGCGCCGAAGCGTCAGTATGGCTACTTCGTACTGCCTCTGCTGCACCAGGGAAAACTGGTCGGGCGGATGGACAGTAAAATACATCGCAAAAGCCGGGAGCTGGAGATCTTCGCTCTGTGGCTGGAGGAGGGGGTGAAGATCACCCGTGGTCTGGAGCAGGGGCTACGCCGGGCGATTAACGACTTCGCACGCTGGCAATCGGCAGAGCGGATCCTGTGCCGACGCCTGCCGGAAGGGCTGTTTGTCGGCCAGGAGCAGGGGTGGGAAATCGACGCCGATTGATCCCGGCGCCTGCCTTCCTGTGATATGCTGCTGAGAAATCTATCCGGTCCATCAGGAGGAAACATGGATCACCGTTTACTTGAAATCATCGCCTGCCCGGTCTGTAACGGCAAGCTGTATTACAGTCAGGATAAGCAAGAACTTATTTGCAAACTTGATAGCCTGGCGTTTCCGCTGCGCGACGGTATCCCGGTGCTGCTGGAGACAGAGGCGCGTCCGCTGGCGCTAGAAGAGAGTCACTCATGAGTTTCGTGGTCATTATTCCTGCGCGTTTCGCCTCCACGCGCCTGCCGGGAAAACCACTGCAGGACATTAATGGTAAGCCGATGATTGTCCATGTGCTGGAGCGCGCTCGCGAATCCGGCGCGGATCGCATTATTGTCGCCACCGATCACGAAGATGTCGCCCGGGCGGTTGAAGCCGCCGGCGGCGAGGTCTGTATGACCCGCGCCGACCATCAGTCCGGCACCGAACGGCTGGCGGAAGTGGTGGAAAAGTGTGCGTTCAGCGATGACACCATTATCGTCAATATTCAGGGCGATGAGCCGATGATCCCCCCGGCGATTGTCCGCCAGGTGGCGGAGAATCTGGCTGCCAGCAGCAGCGGAATGGCGACCCTGGCGGTACCGATCCATGATGCGGAAGAGGCGTTTAACCCGAATGCGGTCAAAGTGGTGATGGATGCCAAGGGTTACGCGCTCTATTTCTCCCGCGCGACTATTCCCTGGGATCGCGATCGCTTTGCCCAATCCCGCGAGACCATCGGTGACTCCCTGCTGCGTCACATCGGCATCTATGGCTATCGCGCCGGCTTTATCCGCCGCTATGTCAGCTGGGCGCCGAGCCCGCTGGAGCAGATTGAAATGCTCGAGCAGCTGCGAGTGCTGTGGTATGGCGAGAAAATCCATGTCGCCGTGGCGGCGGAAGTGCCCGGCACCGGCGTGGATACCCCGGAAGATCTGGAGCGCGTCCGCGCTGAGCTGCGTTAGTCCTCTGTCCCCTCCTTGCTGGAGGGGATATCCCGTCGGTTTTTCGCTTTTTTTACCCCTTTTTGATCTTATCCGATGACAAGCCAGGTGCGGGCGCTCATTATGAAACCAGTAGTGTTCATAGGGGTAATCGACAATGGAACAGTTGCGAACCGAACTCAGTCATCTTCTTGGCGAAAAGCTAAGCCGGGTGGAGTGTGTCAGTGAACAAGCCGCTACGTCGCTGTGGTTCCTGTACGATGCGCAGGGAAACCCGATGCCGCTGCTGGCGCGAAGTTTCACCACGCCCGGCGTGGCGCGGCAGCTGGCATGGAAGATCTCGACCCTGGCGCGTAATGGTACGGTGCGTATGCCGGTGGTTTATGGCGTCATGACGCACGAAGAACATCCCGGACCAGATGTGCTGCTGCTTGAGCGCCTGCGCGGCGTACCGGTGGAGGCGCCGACGCGCACCCCGGCGCGCTGGGAGCAACTGCAGGAGCAAATCGTCGAGGCGCTGCTGGCATGGCATCGGCAGGACAGTGGCGGCTGCGTGGGAATGGTCGACAATACCCAGGAAAACCTGTGGCCGAACTGGTACCGCCAGCGGGTAGAGATATTGTGGAGCACCCTGAACCTGTATCAGGACACCGGTCTCACCATGCAGGATAAGCGCCTTTTGTTCCGCTCCCGCGAGTGCCTTCCGGAGCTGTTCCGCGATTTCAATGATAATGCTGTGCTGGTGCATGGCAACTTCACTCTGCGCAGCATGCTAAAAGATCCGCGCAGCGATCAGCTGCTGGCGATGGTGGGGCCGGGGATGATGCTGTGGGCGCCACGCGAGTATGAACTGTTCCGCCTTGCTGAAGGCGGCCAGGCGGAACAGCTGCTGTGGCGCTACCTGCAGCAGGCGCCAGTTTCCGAGGCCTTTGTCTGGCGGCGCTGGCTTTATCTGCTGTGGGATGAGGTGGATAGTCTGGTCAACACCGGGCGCTTTGATCGCGCCCGTTTTGACCTCGCTGCAAAATCACTCCTGCCCTGGCTCGCCTGAGCTGCCTTTCAGCCATTGCCAGACGCGACCAAGGGTTTCATAGCCGACCCGGTCGCTGTGCATCAGCCACACTGGAGAAGGAATGGCCCGCTCCCACGGATTGAGCGGCGAGGTCACCGCCAGCTGATTGGCCGGCGCGGGAAGCGGATCCAGGCCGGCATGGCGAAAGAATATCATCGCCCGCGGAAGGTGTGACGCCGAGGTGACCAGCAGGAAGGGCGCGTCGCCGATGGCGCGCTTCACCGCCAGCGCTTCCTCTTCTGTATCTTTCGGCCGATCGAGCACAATGATATCGCTGCGAGGTACGCCAAGGCTCTCCGCCACTCTGGCCCCGGCTTCCGCCGTGCTGACGGGGTTCGTTTTCGCCGCCGCGCCGGTAAAGATCATTTTCGAACCGGGATTCGCCTGCCACAGGCGGATGCCCTCCGTCAGGCGCGGCAGGCTGTTATTGATAAGATTAGAGCTTGGCGCCCACTCCGGATTCCAGGTATAGCCGCCGCCCAGCACCACCACGTAGTTCACCGGCTGCTCGCCGCGCCAGGTGGGGTAGGTATCTTCAATCGGTTTTAGCAGGCTGTCGGCCACGGGCTGCAGGCTCAGCAGCGTCAGCAGCAGCCAGCCGAGGCTCACGCATAGCTTTCCGGTACGCTGAAAGCGGCTGAACCATAACAGCGCGATCCCGATACCGATCAGCAACAGTAAGGCGGGTAGCGGCAACAGCAGGCCGCCGACGATCTTTTTTAGCGTGAAAAGCATGCCAGATGGTTCCTTTTTTAACCATATAACCAAAGTTATGTTCGGATCTTATAACAGATCGCTTCATTCTCGGCGCGGGTATGACAAAATAGCGGTTTTGTGTTGGCTTGTGGAGTCACTCGTGCAGGATCGCAATTTCGATGACATTGCTGAAAAGTTTTCGCGCAATATTTACGGCACCACAAAAGGCCAGTTGCGTCAGGCGATCCTCTGGCAGGATCTGGAACCGCTGTTGGCGCAGCTGGGGCCGGGACCGCTGAGGGTGCTGGATGCCGGCGGCGGCGAAGGGCAAACGGCCATCAAAGTCGCGCAACTGGGCCATCACGTGACGCTGTGCGATCTCTCCGCTGAGATGGTGGCTCGCGCCCGCCAGGCGGCCGCCGATAAAGGTGTGATCGACAACATGCATTTTGTACAATGCGCGGCTCAGGATATTGCGCAGCATTTGGAAAGCCCGGTCGATCTGGTACTGTTTCATGCGGTGCTGGAGTGGGTGGCGGAGCCCCAGGAAATACTGCATACCCTGTGGTCGACGCTGCGTGCTGGCGGTGGACTGTCATTGATGTTCTACAATGCTAACGGCCTGTTGATGCACAATATGGTTGCCGGTAATTTTGATTACGTTCAACTGGGCATGCCAAAAAAGAAAAAACGCACGCTGTCGCCGGATTATCCGCGAGAACCACAGCAGGTTTATCACTGGCTGGAAGAGATTGGCTGGCAGATCGTCAGCAAAACCGGCGTGCGGGTGTTTCATGATTATCTGCGTGAAAAACGCCAACAGCATGACAGCTATGCGGCGCTGCTGGCGCTGGAGACGCGCTACTGTCGTCAGGAGCCGTATCTCAGCCTGGGCCGTTATATTCATGTCACCGCGCTTAAGAGCCAGGCTCATAGCCGCAGATGCAAGGATAAAGTATGAGTGAATTTTCCCAGACAGTCCCCGAACTGGTTGCCTGGGCCAGAAAAAATGATTTTTCAATCTCGCTACCGGTCGACAGACTCTCTTTCCTGCTGGCGATCGCCACTCTGAATGGTGAACGACTGGAAGGGGAAATGAGCGAGGGTGAACTGGTGGATGCGTTCCGCCACGTCAGTGATGCGTTTGAGCAGACCAGCGAAACCATCAGCCAGCGCGCCAATAACGCGATCAACGATTTGGTGCGCCAGCGTCTGCTGAACCGCTTTACCAGCGAAATTACCGAAGGCAATGCGATCTATCGCCTGACGCCGTTGGGGATTGGGATCACCGATTATTATATCCGTCAGCGCGAATTCTCGACGCTGCGTCTCTCGATGCAGCTGTCGATCGTCGCCGGCGAGCTGAAGCGCGCGGCGGACGCCGCGGAAGAGGGCGGTGATGAATTCCACTGGCATCGCAACGTTTTTGCGCCGCTGAAGTATTCCGTAGCGGAAATTTTCGACAGCATCGACCTGACGCAGCGCATTATGGATGAGCAGCAGCAGCTGGTGAAAGACGATATCGCGCAGTTGTTGAATAAAGACTGGCGCGCGGCGATTTCCAGCTGTGAACTGCTGCTGTCGGAAACCTCCGGCACCCTGCGCGAACTGCAGGATACGCTGGATGCGGCAGGGGATAAGCTGCAGGCGAACCTGCTGCGCATTCAGGACTCGACCATGGCGCGCGACGATCTCCATTTTGTCGATCGGCTGGTGTTCGATCTGCAAAGCAAGCTCGACCGCATCGTCAGCTGGGGTCAGCAGGCGATTGACCTGTGGATCGGCTACGACCGCCATGTGCACAAGTTTATCCGTACCGCTATCGATATGGATAAGAACCGCGTCTTCGCCCAGCGTCTGCGCCAGTCGGTACAGACCTATTTTGATGAACCGTGGGCGCTAACTTACGCCAACGCCGACCGCCTGCTGGATATGCGCGATGAAGAGATGGCCCTGCGCGATGAAGAGGTCACCGGCGAGCTGCCGGCGGACCTCGAATTTGAAGAGTTTAACGAAATTCGCGAGCAGCTGGCGGCGCTGATCGAAGCGCAGCTGGCGGTCTATAAAGAGAAAGGAATACCGCTGGATCTCGGCCTGGTGGCGCGGGAGTTCCTGGCGCAGTATCCGCGCGGGCGTCACTTCGACGTGGCGCGGATCGTCGTGGATCAGGCGGTACAGCTGGGCGTCGCCCAGGCAGATTTCACCGGACTGCCGGCAAAATGGCAGCCGATTAATGATTACGGAGCCAAGGTACAGGCGCATGTCATTGACAAATATTGAACAAGTGATGCCGGTTAAGCTGGCGCAGGCGTTGGCCAATCCGTTATTTCCGGCGCTGGACAGCGCCCTGCGCGCGGGCCGTCATATCGGTCTCGACGAGCTGGATAATCACGCATTTTTGATGGATTTTCAGGATTACCTGGAAGAGTTTTACGCTCGCTATAACGTCGAGCTGATCCGCGCGCCGGAGGGATTCTTCTACCTGCGCCCGCGGTCCACCACGCTGATTTCGCGCTCGGTACTGTCCGAGCTGGATATGATGGTGGGCAAAATTCTTTGCTATCTCTATCTCAGCCCGGAGCGCCTGGCGAACGAAGGGATTTTTACCCAGCAGGAGCTCTATGACGAGCTGCTGACCCTGGCCGATGAATCCAGGCTGCTGAAGCTGGTGAACAACCGTTCCACCGGTTCGGATCTGGACCGCCAGAAGCTGCAGGAAAAAATGCGGGCCTCGCTTAACCGCTTACGCCGTCTGGGGATGGTGTGGTTTATGGGCCACGATAGCAGCAAGTTTCGCATTACCGAATCGGTATTCCGCTTTGGCGCCGATGTGCGCGCCGGCGACGACCCGCGCGAAGCGCAGCGCCGTCTGATCCGCGACGGGGAAGCGATGGCCCTGGAAAATCACCTGCAGCTCAATGATGAGAATGAAGAAAACCAGCCGGATAGCGGGGAGGAAGAGTAATGATTGAACGCGGTAAGTTTCGCTCGCTAACGCTGGTTAACTGGAACGGCTTCTTTGCCCGGACCTTTGATCTTGATGAACTGGTGACCACCCTCTCCGGGGGGAACGGCGCGGGTAAGTCCACGACCATGGCGGCCTTCGTCACGGCGCTGATCCCGGATTTAACCCTGCTGCACTTCCGTAACACCACCGAAGCGGGGGCCACCAGCGGCTCACGCGATAAAGGCCTGCACGGTAAGCTGCGCGCCGGGGTGTGTTACTCGGTACTCGATGTGATCAACTCCCGCCACCAGCGCGTGGTGGTCGGCGTGCGCCTGCAGCAGGTCGCCGGGCGCGATCGTAAAGTCGATATTAAACCTTTCGCCATTCAGGGACTGCCGACCTCTATCCTGCCGACCCAGCTGTTGACCGAAACGCTGAACGATCGCCAGGCGCGCGTCGTGAGCCTCAACGAGCTGAAAGATAAACTCGAGGCGATGGAAGGGGTCCAGTTTAAACAGTTCAACTCGATCACCGAATATCACTCGCTAATGTTCGATCTGGGCGTGGTGGCGCGTCGCCTGCGTTCCGCCTCCGATCGTAGCAAGTACTACCGCCTGATTGAGGCCTCGCTGTACGGCGGGATCTCCAGCACCATTACCCGCTCGCTGCGCGACTACCTGCTGCCGGAAAACTGCGGCGTGCGTAAAGCGTTCCAGGATATGGAAGCGGCGCTGCGGGAAAACCGCATGACGCTGGAAGCCATTCGCGTTACCCAGTCCGACCGCGATCTGTTTAAACACCTGATCAGCGAAGCCACCAACTACGTGGCGGCGGACTATATGCGTCACGCCAACGAGAGGCGCATTCACCTGGATAAGGCGCTGGAGTATCGCCGCGATCTCTTCACCTCGCGTTCGCAGCTGGCGGCTGAGCAGTATAAGCACGTCGACATGGCGCGCGAACTGCAGGAGCATAACGGCGCGGAGGGCGATCTGGAAGCCGATTACCAGGCCGCCAGCGATCACCTGAACCTGGTGCAGACTGCGCTGCGTCAGCAGGAAAAAATCGAGCGCTACGAAGCGGATCTCGACGAGCTGCAGATCCGTCTGGAAGAGCAGAATGAAGTGGTGGCGGAAGCCGTCGATCGTCAGGAAGAGAACGAAGCCCGCGCTGAGGCCGCCGAGCTGGAAGTGGATGAGCTGAAAAGCCAGCTCGCCGACTATCAGCAGGCGCTCGATGTGCAGCAGACCCGCGCCATTCAGTATAACCAGGCGCTGCAGGCGCTGGAGCGCGCGAAGGCGCTGTGCCATCTGCCGGATCTGACCCCGGAGAGCGCCGACGAGTGGCTGGAAACCTTCCAGGCGAAAGAGCAGGAAGCGACGGAGAAAATGCTGTCGCTGGAACAGAAAATGAGCGTGGCGCAAACCGCGCACAGCCAGTTTGAACAGGCTTACCAGTTGGTGGCGGCGATTAACGGCCCGCTGGCGCGCAATGAAGCCTGGGACGTGGCGCGCGAATTGCTGCGCGACGGCGTGAACCAGCGCCACCAGGCCGAGCAGGCGCAGGGGCTGCGCAGCCGCCTCAACGAGCTTGAACAGCGCCTGCGCGAGCAGCAGGACGCTGAGCGTCAGCTGGCCGAGTTCTGCAAACGCCAGGGTAAACGCTACGATATCGACGATCTGGAAACGCTGCATCAGGAGCTGGAAGCGCGCATCGCCTCGCTGGCCGACAGCGTCTCCAATGCTCAGGAGCAGCGCATGGCGCTGCGTCAGGAGCAGGAGCAACTGCAGTCGCGTACCCAGACGCTGATGCGCCGGGCGCCGGTCTGGCTGGCGGCGCAGAACAGCCTTAACCAGCTGTGCGAGCAAAGCGGCGAGCAGTTTGCGTCCGGCCAGGAGGTCACCGAATACCTGCAGCAGCTGCTGGAGCGTGAACGAGAGGCTATCGTTGAACGTGACGAGGTCGGCGCCCGCAAGCGCGCCATCGACGAAGAAATCGAGCGTCTCAGCCAGCCGGGCGGTTCGGAAGATCCGCGCCTCAACGCCCTGGCGGACCGGTTCGGCGGCGTTCTGCTGTCCGAGATCTACGATGATGTTAGCCTCGACGATGCGCCGTACTTCTCCGCGCTGTATGGTCCGTCGCGCCATGCGATCGTGGTTCCGGATCTGTCGCGGGTAGCCGAGCAGCTTGAGGGGCTGGAAGATTGCCCGGAAGATCTCTATCTGATCGAAGGCGATCCGCAATCCTTTGACGACAGCGTATTCAGCGTCGACGAGCTGGAAAAAGCGGTGGTGGTGAAGATTGCCGATCGCCAGTGGCGTTATTCGCGCTTCCCGTCGCTGCCGCTGTTTGGCCGCGCGGCACGTGAAAACCGCATTGAAACCCTGCATGCCGAGCGTGAATCGCTGTCAGAGCGTTTTGCGACCCTGTCGTTCGATGTGCAGAAAACCCAGCGCCTGCACCAGGCCTTCAGCCGCTTTATCGGCAGCCATCTGGCGGTGGCTTTCGAGGACGATCCGGAAGAAGAGATCCGCAAACTCAACAGCCGCCGCGGCGAGCTGGAGCGTGCGCTGAGCGCCCATGAAAGCGATAACCAACAGAACCGTGTGCAGTACGAGCAGGCGAAAGAGGGCGTGTCGGCGCTCAACCGCCTGCTGCCGCGCCTGAACCTGCTGGCGGATGATACGCTGGCCGACCGCGTGGACGAGATCCAGGAACGTCTGGACGAAGCGCAGGAGGCCGCGCGCTTTATTCAGCAGCACGGTAACCAGCTGGCGAAGCTGGAGCCTATTGTTTCGGTGCTGCAGAGCGATCCGGAGCAGTTTGAGCAGCTGAAAGAAGATTACGCCTATGCCCAGCAAACCCAGCGCGATGCGCGTCAGCAGGCTTTTGCCCTGGCGGAAGTTGTGCAGCGCAGGGCCCACTTCAGCTACTCCGATTCGGCGGAAATGCTCAGCGGCAACAGCGATCTCAACGAGAAGCTGCGCCAGCGTCTGGAGCAGGCGGAGTCCGAACGCAGCCGCGCGCGCGACGCGATGCGTGCCCATGCGGCGCAGCTTAGTCAGTACAATCAGGTGCTGGCCTCGCTGAAGAGCTCGTATGACACCAAGAAAGAGCTGCTCAACGATCTGTATAAAGAGTTGCAGGACATTGGCGTGCGCGCCGACGCCGGCGCGGAAGAGCGTGCTCGCGCGCGTCGCGATGAGCTGCACATGCAGCTGAGCAATAACCGCTCCCGACGCAATCAGCTGGAGAAAGCGTTGACCTTCTGCGAAGCGGAAATGGACAACCTGACCCGTAAACTGCGCAAGCTGGAGCGCGATTACTGCGAAATGCGCGAGCAGGTGGTGACCGCCAAGGCGGGCTGGTGCGCGGTGATGCGTCTGGTGAAAGATAACGGCGTCGAACGTCGTCTGCATCGCCGCGAGCTGGCCTATCTCTCCGCCGATGAGCTGCGCTCAATGTCGGATAAGGCGCTGGGGGCGCTGCGTCTGGCGGTCGCCGATAACGAACACCTGCGTGACGTGCTGCGTATCTCGGAAGATCCGAAACGTCCGGAGCGCAAAATTCAGTTCTTCGTTGCCGTGTACCAGCATCTGCGGGAGCGTATTCGTCAGGATATTATTCGCACCGATGATCCGGTGGAAGCGATCGAGCAGATGGAGATCGAGCTCAGCCGCCTGACCGAAGAGCTGACCAACCGTGAACAGAAGCTGGCGATCAGTTCCCGCAGCGTGGCCAACATTATTCGCAAAACCATTCAGCGCGAGCAGAACCGTATCCGGATGCTCAACCAGGGTCTGCAGAGTGTCTCCTTCGGCCAGGTCAACAGCGTGCGTCTGAACGTCAATGTGCGTGAGACCCACTCGATGCTGCTCGACGTGCTCTCCGAGCAGCATGAGCAGCACCAGGATCTGTTTAACAGCAATCGTCTGACCTTCTCTGAGGCGCTGGCCAAGCTCTATCAGCGTCTCAACCCACAGATCGACATGGGGCAGCGTACGCCGCAAACCATCGGTGAAGAGCTGCTCGACTACCGCAACTATCTGGAGATGGAAGTGGAAGTTAACCGCGGCTCCGACGGCTGGCTGCGCGCGGAGTCCGGCGCGCTGTCTACCGGGGAAGCTATCGGTACCGGGATGTCGATTCTGGTGATGGTGGTGCAGAGTTGGGAAGATGAATCCCGTCGCCTGCGCGGCAAGGATATCTCGCCTTGCCGTCTGCTGTTCCTCGATGAAGCGGCGCGTCTCGACGCCCGCTCCATCGCCACCCTGTTCGAGCTGTGCGAACGTCTGGAGATGCAGCTGATTATCGCAGCGCCGGAGAACATCAGTCCGGAAAAAGGCACTACCTATAAACTGGTGCGTAAGGTGTTCAATAATCACGAACATGTGCACGTCGTGGGGCTGCGCGGGTTTGCTGCGCCGCTGCCGGAAGCGCTGCCGGGAACGGCCGACGCCTCGTGACGATGCAGCTCACTACTGGCGGGTAAGCGCTGAAAAGGGCAACGTTAAGTTGCCCTTTTTGCTATCCAGCTTGCTATGCCAGGGTGGTATAATCTTTAAGCTTCTTTACATTAGGTAAGGCAAAAGCCTTTTCGTCTTTATATACTGTGTTAAAGCCCACGAATTTGTGGGCGGCAATGTGTGACAACAGGGGGCAAGGGATGTTGCTTAAGAAACGGTATGGTCGTCCATTGTCAGCGCTCAGTCTGAGCCTGGCAATGGCATTTGCTCCGCTGTTCAATGTCCAGGCCGCAGAGCCTGAAGTCGTACCAGGTGATAGCTCCGCTACGCCTGGAGAGCTTTCCGTCGCGCTGTCGCAAAGCGACGGGCAATCGCCGGCGGTCGCAAAGCTGGCCGGTGAGCAGCCGCTGTCGATGGAAGCCGCGGCGAACAGTCGCGCCCAGATCGAAGCGCTATTGCCGGCTGGCTACAAACCCGTCTTTATGAATCCGCTGGTCTCGCTATACGCCGCCAGGGATATGAAACCGATGTGGGAAAACCGCGAGGCGGTGCAGGCGTTCCAGCAGCAGCTGGCGGAGATCGCCATCGCCGGTTTTCAGCCGCAGTTTACCACCTGGGTCAGTCTGCTGACCGATCCTGCCGTCAGCGGCATGGCGCGCGATGTGGTGTTGTCTGATGCCATGATGGGCTATCTGCACTTTATCAGCGGCATCCCCACCCAGGGGACCCGCTGGTTATATAGCTCGACACCGTACAAGATGGCGACCCCGCCGCTGTCGGTGATTAACCAGTGGCAGCTGGCGCTGGATAATGGCTCCCTGCCGGCGTTTATCGCCGGCCTGGCGCCGCGTCATCCGCAGTATGAGGCCATGCACCAGTCGCTGCTGGCGCTGGTGGCTGATTCACGTCCATGGCCGCAGATGACCGGCAGCGGCTCGCTGCGCCCGGGAGAATGGAGCAATGATATCGGCGCGCTGCGCGAGATCCTCCAGCGTACTGGGATGCTGGAAAATTCCGCCAATATCGTTCTGCCCGGCGACGTGGTGAGTCCTTCGGCGAAGAAAAAGAGCAAGCCCGCGGCGCGCGGTGTGTACGATCGCCAGCTGGTGGAGGGCGTTAAGCGCTTTCAGGCCATGCAGGGGCTGGGGGCGGATGGGGTCATCGGCCAATCCACCCGTGACTGGCTCAATGTCTCATCGGCGCAGCGCGCTGGCGTGCTGGCGCTGAACATTCAGCGTCTACGTCTGCTGCCAGGCAAACTATCGACCGGTATCATGGTGAATATTCCCGCGTTTTCGCTGGTCTATTACCAGGACGGCAGTCAGGTGCTGGCCTCGCGGGTGATCGTCGGACGTCCGGACCGCAAGACGCCGATGATGAGCAGCGCGCTGAACAACGTAGTGGTCAATCCGCCGTGGAACGTACCGCCCACCCTGGCGCGCAAAGATATTCTGCCGAAGGTGCGTAATAATCCTGGCTATCTGGAGCAGCATGGCTACACCGTGATGCGCGGCTGGAACAGTAAAGAGACCATCGATCCTTACCGGGTTGACTGGTCAACCATCACCGAGAACAATTTACCGTTCCGTTTTCAGCAGGCGCCTGGGGCACGTAATTCACTGGGGCGTTACAAGTTTAATATGCCGAGTTCGGATGCTATCTATCTGCACGATACGCCGAACCATAATCTGTTTCAGAAGGATGTCCGTGCGCTCAGTTCCGGCTGCGTCAGGGTGAATAAAGCCTCGGAGCTGGCCAATATGCTGCTGCAGGACGCGGGCTGGAATGACACGCGCATTTCCGACGCCCTGAAGCAGGGGGATACGCGCTATGTCAATATTCGGCAAAATATACCGGTGAATTTATATTACTTAACGGCGTTTGTGGACGCTGATGGACGTACACAATATCGAACAGATATTTACAATTACGATATCACCGCGCGATCCAGCGCACAAATTCTGACGAAAGCGGAACAATTAATCAGGTAAATGAAGTAGTTCAATGGATTTTGTTGTCCTAGCACTGGGTAATAAAGGGCGCTGCACCTCTGCAGCGCCCGATTTTCCTGGGGTGAGGCTGCCTTGACGTTGGCAATAATGCCCGGTAAGGTGCCTTTCGTGCGCCAGAAGTGCATATACATATCATTCCGCTCAATGCGTAGCGCGGTTAGCGCGAACGCTCTCCTTTGCCGGGCAACATCTCGGTCGTGGCGAGCGATAGCGAGCTGATCCTGGCATCGCGCAAAGCGGAAAAAGTATATAACGATTCATTGACTGTAGACCTGATTATCATGGACAAATTTGACGCTAATCGCCGCAGATTGCTGGCGTTGGGTGGCGCTGCGCTGGGTGCTGCCGCCATTCTCCCTGCGCCGGCATTTGCCACCCTCTCGACCCCCCGTCCGCGTATTTTGACGCTGAATAACCTGCATACCGGTGAATCGCTCAGGGCGGAGTTTTTCGATGGCAGAGGCTATATTCAGGATGAATTAGCAAGACTTAACCATTTTTTCCGTGACTATCGCGCGAATAAAATTAAGTCCATCGATCCAAATCTGTTCGATCATCTTTATCGGTTGCAGGGACTACTTGGCACCAACAAACCTGTCCAGCTTATCTCTGGCTATCGTTCCCTTGATACCAACGATGAGCTTCGCGCACGAAGCCGTGGTGTAGCGAAACACAGCTATCACACCAAGGGGCAGGCGATGGATTTCCATATTGAAGGTATTTCGTTAAGCAATATTCGCAAAGCGGCGTTATCTATGTGCGCAGGTGGTGTAGGATATTACCCACGTAGTAACTTTGTGCATATTGATACCGGTCCCGTAAGGCACTGGTAACGAAAGGAGCGTCATGAACTATCGTATTATTCCGGTTACCGCGTTCGCGCAGAACTGTTCTCTTATCTGGTGCGGGCAAACCCGGCTGGCGGCGCTGGTCGATCCTGGCGGCGATGCTGAACGTATCAAAGCGGTGGTGGCGGAGGCTGGCGTCACGCTGATGCAGATCCTGCTGACGCATGGCCACCTCGATCACGTTGGCGCCGCGGCTGAACTGGCGCAGCATTATGGCGTACCGGTTATTGGTCCGGAAAAAGAGGATGAGTTCTGGCTGGAAGGATTACCGGCGCAAAGCCGGATGTTCGGCCTGGAGGATTGCCAACCGCTGCGTCCGGATCGCTGGCTCAATGAAGGCGATGTGGTCAATGTGGGGAATGTGGCGCTGCAGGTGCTGCACTGCCCGGGCCATACGCCGGGCCATGTGGTCTTTTTTGATGACGCCTCCCGACTGCTGATCTCCGGAGACGTGATTTTCAAAGGCGGGGTGGGACGCAGCGATTTTCCGCGCGGCGACCATGGGCAGCTGATTGCGGCTATCAAGGAAAAGCTGTTGCCGCTGGGCGATGATGTGACCTTTATTCCCGGCCATGGTCCGCTGTCGACGCTGGGTGAGGAACGCCGTAATAACCCGTTTCTGCAGGATGAGATGCCGGTCTGGTAACAGACATGACGCGAACACATAAAAAAGGCCGCATTCGCGGCCTTTTTCTTTATACCGAATACTATCGCTTACAGTACGGCGACGATGGCTTCGCACAGCGGCGCCATATTGTCAGGCGTCATCCCGGCCACGTTGATACGTCCGGAAGCTACCGCATAGATGGCGAACTCTTCACGCAGGCGCAGCACCTGCTCTTTAGTCAGGCCGCTGAATGAGAACATGCCGTTCTGCTGGCTGATAAAGCTGAAGTCGCGGCTCGCGCCTTTCTCCTGCAGGGTATTGACGAACAGCAGACGCATACGCTGGATGCGCTGGCGCATATCGGTCAGTTCCTGCTCCCAGATTGCCCGTAGCGCATCGTTGCTCAGAATGGTGGCGACCACGGAGGCGCCGTGCGCAGGCGGGTTGGAGTAGTTGGCGCGGATCACCGACTTCATCTGACTGAAGGCGCGGTCTACAGTCTCCTGATCCGCGGCGACCAGAGTGCAGGCGCCGACGCGCTCGTTGTACAGGCCAAAGTTTTTCGAGTAGGAGCTGGCGACCAGCAGCTCTTTATGTAGAGCAGCAAAAGCGCGTAGCCCTTCAGCATCTTCTTCCAGACCGCGGGCGAAGCCCTGGTAGGCGAAATCGAACAGCGGTAGCCAGCCTTTTTCCACCGACAGCTGCGCCAGCTGCTGCCACTGATCGAGCGTCGGATCGATACCGGTCGGGTTGTGGCAGCAGCCGTGGAACAGTACCACGTCGCCCGCCTGGGCTTCGTTCAGGCTGGCCAGCAGACCATCAAAGTCCAGCGCGTGGTTAGCCGCGTCGTAGTAAGCGTATTCGCGCACTTCCAGCCCGGCAGAGGTGAATACGCTTTTATGGTTCGGCCAGCTCGGATTACTTACCCACACACGTTTCACGTCGGTGTTTTTGGCGAGGAAGTCTGCGGCGACACGCAGCGCACCGGTACCGCCCGGTGTCTGCGCGGTGCGGGCGCGTTTATCAGCGATAATCGCATTGCCTTTACCGAACAGCAGCTCCTGGGTGCAGCGACCAAATTCAGGAATACCATCGATGCCCAGATAGTTTTTAGTCGTTTCATTTTCCAGCAGATACTGCTCTGCTTTTTTGACGCTGGTCAGAACGGGCGTTTTACCGGTTTCATCCTTGTAAACACCAATTCCGAGGTTAATTTTTTCAGGGCGGTCATCGGCACGAAACAGATCGGCCAGACCTAAAATCGGGTCGGCTGGGGCGGCGGTAATGTTCTCAAACATGACGAGGTTCCATTGTGATTACTGAAGGGAAATCCGCTATCAGGTTAACGGGAGAATAACGAATTGCCAACCGTTTGCGACAAAAAGCGCGAAGGTTTTCGAAAGATACGATCTTTGCCTCACGAATACAGAAAAGCAGGACCGAAGTCCTGCTTTGAAGGCATATCACGAAGGGGTGTACTGCAGATTAGAACTGGTAAACGATACCCACGGCCGCCTGGTCGTCAGTGGCGACACCAGCCGCTTTGGTGTAATCGTTGTCGTCCAGCTGGTTGAATTTATACGCAGCGTAGACGTTCATGTTCTTGTTAAAGTAGTACCAGGTACCCACTTCGATGTATTTAACCAGATCCGCATCGCCGCCGGAGAAGCCAGCACGCGACTGCAGGTCCTTGCCTTTGGTCTGTACGTAGCCGATGGACGGACGCAGGCCGAAGTCAAACTGATACTGTACAACTGCTTCAAAGTTCTGAGTTTTACCAGCGAAGTGGTTATCTTCTTCCGGAGTCATGTTGTAAGTCTGGGAGTACATGACGGCCGCATAGATGTTGTTAGCGTCATATTTTGCAGAGGTCGCCCAGGCTTCGGCTTTGTCGCCATTGCCGTCAGCTTTCTGATCGACGCTACGGTTAGAGCTGGAGTAGCCTGCAGACAGTGCGATACCGTTGTCGAACGCGTAGGTGGCTGCGGTGCTGAAGCCGTCGCCATTCTGCTTGCGAATCGCACGGTCATGGTCGTTTTTACCCTGGTACTGCAGCGCGAAGCTCAGACCGTCAACCAGACCGAAGAAGTCGGAGTTACGGTAGGTTGCGACGCCGTTGGTACGACCGGTCATGTAGTTGTCGGTGTAGTTCCAGCCGTCACCGCCCCATTCAACCAGCATATCGGTTGCCGCTTCGACGTCGTAGATCGCGCCGTAGTTACGGCCATAGTCGAATGAACCGTATTCGCCCGCTTTCAGGCCCGCGAACGCCAGACGGGTTTTTGTGGTCTGGGAACCTTCAACATTGGACGCGTCCATGTTGTATTCCCACTGGCCGTAGCCGATCAGCTGATCGTTGATCTGAGTTTCGCCTTTCAGGCCGATACGGGCATAGGTGGTATCGTCGCTGCTGGTGTCGCCATTGGTGGTCCAGACATGCTCGCCGACCATTTTTCCATAGAAATCCAGTTTGTTGCCGTTTTTGTTATAGATTTCTGCAGCGTTGGCTGCACCGGCTACCAGCAGGGCAGGGATCACCACTGCCAGAATATTGCGCTTCATCATTATTTATTACCCTCATTAATATTTTTTATATGAACACGTGCCACTGCCGTCAATAAGTTCTGTCAATAAAAACTTACAGAACCATTGATGAGAGTTTGGTGTCTGAAGGCATCTTTCCATCCGCGACAACGTTTCGCTAGCCGGAAAATGCTACGAATATCTCATATGAGTAACAAAACGAAAAATCATGTAACTAAATGTGTATTTAACGGAACTTTGTGAACTTAATCAAAATTCCGTTCCACCGGATAAGGGAAAACGCCATTACTTATCTATCTATATGAATTATTTATGATTAATTTGGCTAAGCGGCAATTCGTTCATTTTGTGTATTGAATTCGTATTCTTTTTATTCAGTCTCTGTCTTTGCAAGATGTGCGGGTAAAGGTCAAAAAATGAGCAAATTTATCAGCCATTTTGCTCTGTTATGAACATAAAGTGCGATCTACATCACCAGGATGCACCGAAACAGTGCGTAACATAATTGTGATTTCCAGGCCTTGATGTTTAAGGTTGTTGAATTTTACTAACAGTAATTGACATAAAAAAAGGCCAGCTTGCGCTGGCCTTTCAGATTGATGTCAGAAAAATTTAGAATGTCGCGTTGCGCGGCGTCCGCGGGAACGGAATAACATCGCGGACGTTCTGCACGCCGGTGACGTAAGCGATGAGGCGTTCGAAGCCCAGACCGAAGCCGGAATGCGGCACGGTGCCGTAGCGACGCAGGTCGCGATACCACCAGTAGTCTTCTTTGTTAAGCCCCATCTCTGCCATACGCGCGTCAAGCACGTCGAGACGCTCTTCACGCTGGGAACCGCCGATAATCTCGCCGATGCCCGGCGCCAGAACGTCCATTGCCGCGACGGTTTTACCGTCTTCGTTAAGGCGCATATAGAACGCTTTAATGTCTTTCGGGTAGTTTTTCACCACCACCGGCGCTTTGAAGTGCTCTTCGGCCAGGTAACGTTCGTGCTCAGAGGAGAGATCCACGCCCCAGTACACCGGGTTCTCGAACTGTTTGCCGCAGTTTTCCAGAATGGTGACGGCGTCGGTGTAATCCACCTGGGCAAAATCAGCGGTGATAAAGCGCTGCAGACGGTCGATAGCGTCTTTATCCACGCGCTCGGCGAAGAACTGCATGTCGTCCGCACGCTCTTCCAGTACCGCTTTGAAGACGTACTTGAGCATCGCTTCCGCCAGGCCGGCGACGTCGTTCAGGTTGGCGAAGGCCACTTCCGGCTCCAGCATCCAGAATTCCGCCAGGTGGCGGCTGGTGTTGGAGTTCTCGGCGCGGAAGGTCGGGCCGAAGGTATAAATCTTCGACAGCGCACAGGCGTAGGTCTCGCCGTTTAGCTGGCCGGAAACGGTCAGGAACGACTCTTTACCGAAGAAGTCTTTGTCGAAATCGACTTTGCCCTGATCGTTACGCGGCAGGTTTTCCAGATCCAGCGTCGACACGCGGAACATTTCGCCGGCGCCTTCGGTATCGGAGGCGGTGATCAGCGGGGTGGAAACCCAGAAGAAGCCCTGTTCGTTGAAGAAGCGGTGCAGCGCCTGCGCCAGGGTGTGACGCACGCGGGCTACCGCGCCAATCAGGTTGGTGCGCGGACGCAGGTGCGCTACTTCACGCAGATACTCGATGCTGTGGCGCTTGGCCGCCATCGGGTAGGTGTCCGGGTCTTCCACCCAGCCGGTCACTTCCACGCTGGTCGCCTGGATCTCAAAGCTTTGACCCTGACCCTGAGAAGCCACGACTTTACCGGTGACAATCACCGAGCAGCCGGTGGTCAGACGCAGCACTTCCTGATTGTAATTGGGCAGAGAATTATTAATAACGGCCTGTACAGGATCAAAGCAGGAACCGTCATAGACGGCGAGGAAAGAAAAGCCAGCTTTAGAATCTCGGCGGGTACGCACCCATCCGCGGACCGTGACTTCGCTGTCAACGGCAACGCGGCCCTGGAGTACGTCGGCTACAGGCACAACGCTCATAATAATCTCTCTATGTAGTCCAATAAAAAAGTCTCTTCCCCCAACAGCGGGGGGATATCTATGTTACCTGTCATCTTCCATCAGACAAGTAGATTTCGCACAGGGAAGGGTGGATTTCGGAAATAAATACACCTCCGGGGCGTTCTTTGGCTCCCCATTTCGACTTTTACACGACTTACTCGATAATGACCGTCATTTTCTGCTTCGCATTTTGCATCGACACGATGGTCCGGAAAGACTTGATATTTCCCGAGGCAAAAAAGAGTTCACGGGTTAGCGCTTCGTATTCCGCCATATCACGGACGTTGATCACGAGCAGGAAATCGAAGTCGCCAGTGACATAGTAGACCTGCTGCACTTGCGGACAGGTTACGAAACGCTGTTTATCCTCCTCAAGCAGATCGAGACGTTCATTCTCAATGGTCACCTGCACCATAATGGTGATTGGTCTTCCCACTTTACTGGCGTCCACTAAGCTAACACTGCCTTTAATCACTCCTGCATCCTCCAGTGCAGCGATACGCCGATTGACTGCCGAAGGAGACAGGCTGATCCGATCGGCGATCTCCCGTTGCGACAAGCGATTATTACGCTGCAAGAGCGTAAGAATTTTTTTATCCCATGCGTCAAGTTTCATCATATATCTCGTCCTGCAAGCCTGTGATCAACCTCACTAATGCAACGTTGTTGCGTGAGAATGATAAAACAGAGTGAAAATTGCGGCGCGATGGGCAACTTTGCGCCAATTAACCGCCGGGCGCAGTGTACCATCACAGGCAGTGGGAAAGCGGTATATCGCGACAAAAAGCCTCTCACATTCTGACTTAACCAATTTAAAGCGACCGTCCTGTCTCAGGCCGCACGGATCCGTGCACCCGTTGTTTAGGCGGAATGGTCGCAAATAACGTTATCGTCGCAGGACGATATGAAAATAGAGGTGCCTGAATAGTGGACACAATTAAATTTCAACTTAACGCCCGGCGGCAGCCCTATGGCCAGGGAGCAGACTTGAGTCTGCTGAATGAAAGCGTGGGGAACGAAGTGCTGGCATTCCATCAAAAATTTCCTGATTACCGGGTCACGCCGCTGCGTAAGCTGGAATTTTTAAGCCAGCGGCTGGGGCTGGGATCGATCCATATAAAAGATGAAGCGCAGCGATTCGGTTTGAATGCGTTTAAAGGATTAGGCGGATCTTATGCGATGGGGAAATATCTCGCCGCTCTGCTTGAGCGAGATATTAATACGTTGAGCTTTGCCGAGCTTAATTCACCAGTGATTAAGGCGCGTATCAAGGACATCGTATTTGTGACTGCTACCGACGGTAACCACGGACGTGGCGTGGCGTGGGCGGCTGAGCAGCTTGGGCTGCGTGCGGTGGTGTATATGCCAAAGGGCTCGTCGCCGGTACGCGCGCAGAATATTCGCCGGCATGGCGCCGAATGCACGATTACTGAACTGAACTACGACGACACAGTTCGGCTGGCGGCCAAAACCGCGCGCGAGCAGGGATGGGTTCTACTCCAGGATACCGCCTGGCAGGGCTACGAGCAGATCCCCACATGGATCATGCAAGGCTATATGACCCTCGCTGTTGAAATCTGGCAGCAGCTGGCAGAAAGCGGAGCGTCGATGCCGACGCATCTGTTTTTACAAGCCGGGGTCGGGTCGTTTGCCGGTAGCATCATGGGATATTTCATCGAAAAGATGCAGCAGCAGGCTCCCACCATCATCATCGTTGAGCCGCACAAGGCGAACTGCCTGTATCGCTCGGCAACCATTAATGACGGACTGCCGCACAGCGTCGGCGGGGATATGTCAACTCTGATGGCCGGGCTTGCCTGTGGTGAACCTAACATCACCAGCTGGCCAATGCTCCGCGACCATGCCACCTGTTTTATTTCCGCCGACGATTGTCTGGCCGCCAACGGCATGCGCCTGTTGGCCGCTCCGCGACCAGGTACTGACGAACCTTTTGTCTCCGGGGAATCCGGCGCTATTGGCACAGGAGTGCTTTATGCGCTGATGACTCAACCGGCGTATCGCGAGCTTGCCGAATCGCTGCGCCTGAATGCCGATGCACAGGTTCTGTTAATCAGCACGGAAGGAGATACATCACCCGATGTCTATGAAGACATCGTCTGGTTTGGCCGTAATGGTTGAGCGCTATCGACAATAACAAGGGGGCCATCTTACCTACCCTACAAGCCCTCGGTATGACAAGCGTTCTGACTCATAACGAAAACATACGCGCTTTCGCGTCATGCATAGAGAGAACCTGACCGATGAATACTGAAAATATAATTATCAATAAAGGATATTCCGATCCCGCAAAGTGGCATAGCGAAGATACCGTTTGGGTCCTTGGCCTGTTCGGTACCGCCATTGGCGCCGGGGTGCTGTTTCTGCCGATTAATGCCGGAATTGGCGGCTTCTGGCCGCTGCTGATTGTTTTTGTCCTCGCTTTTCCTATTACTTATCTGGCTCACCGCGGTCTGGCGAGATTCATTTACTCTTCCAATACGCCGGAAAGCAGTATTACCGATGTTATTGGCGAGCATTTTGGCGCGCTGGCGGGAAAAGTATTTACCGTCATCTATTTCTTCGCCGTCTATACCATTCTGATTATGTATGCGGTAGCTATCACCAACACCGCGCAGAGCTTTATCACCCACCAGTTGGCAATGGCCGAGCCTCCCCGGTCGCTGGTGGCCATCGTTCTGATCCTCGGGCTGATGTTTATCGTCCGTTTCGGACAGCGTTTGATAATGCGGGTGATGAGCACCCTGGTTTATCCCTTCATCATCTCGCTTATTTTTATGGCACTTTTTCTGATTCCGCACTGGAACGGCGCAATTTTGCAAACCGTAAGCTTCAGCGCCACGGGCGATGGGCAGGGGATCATGTTATCCCTGTGGATGACCTTCCCGGTACTGGTGATGTCGTTTAACCACTATCCCATCATTTCGCCGATGGTGGTGCGCCAGAAGCAGCGTTACGGTCTGGCGCTCGCTGAGGGTAAATGTGCGCAGATCCAGCGCTACGGTATCCTGCTCATGACGGTGGTGGTGCTGTTTTTTGTTCTCAGCTGCGTGTTAAGCCTGTCGCCGCAGCAACTGGCGGAAGCCAAAGCCCAGAATCTGTCGATTTTGTCCTATCTGGCCAATCAGTACGATACACCGATTATTGCCTGGCTATCGCCGATTATCGCCTTTGTCGCTATTACGAAATCATTTCTTGGCCACTACATCGGCGCCTATGAATCGCTGCGCGACCTGATTCTGGAGGCCGCCGCCGCACGCGGTAAAAAACCAGGTATTCGCCTCGTCGACGCGGTCATCCTGGTGTTTATGGTGCTTACCTGCTGGTTCGCCGCGTACAAGAACCCCAGTATCCTCGGTATTATCGAATGCATCAGCGGCCCCACCGGGGCGGCAATTCTGCTGCTGTTGCCTATGTACGCCATTCATAAATTACCGGTGCTTGCCCCCTGGCGCGGTAAAGCGAGCAACGTTTTCGTCACCCTGATCGGTCTTATCACCGTATCTGCCATTTTTTACGGCATGTTCCAATAACCACCATTATTAGCGAGATGTTATATGAGTCATTATCTGCAGATTAACGGCCAACGGCTTATCGATTCCCTGTATGCACTTGGCGAACATGGTGCGCTGCCAGGCGGCGGTGTATGCCGCCTGGCAGCGACTGCCGAAGATAAAGCCGGCAGGGACTTTGTTGTATCCCGCATGAAGGCGCTGGGCCTGAGCGTGTCAATTGATGCTATCGGTAATGTCACCGGCGTTTATCACGGCGAGGAGACGTTGCCGATGGTGATGATGGGGTCACATATCGATACCGTCGCCACCGGTGGGTTATACGATGGCAACTACGGCGTTATGGCCGGCCTTGAGGTGATTGCCACCCTCCAGGATGCCGGGATCCGCACCCGACGACCGTTGGCGGTAACCTTCTTTACTAACGAGGAGGGGGTGCGATTTCAGCCCGATATGATGGGCAGCGTGGTGTTTGCCGGCGAGTATCCGTTGGCGCAGGCGCTCGCGGCAAAAGATATCGACGGTATCACGCTCGATGAAGCGCTGCGTAACATTGGTTATAAAGGCGAACGTCAGCCGGGAGATATGGCGGTAGATAGCTACGTTGAGCTGCATATCGAACAGGGACCAATTCTTGATAAAGAGCAGATTGATATTGGCGTGGTTACCGGCGTACAGGGTATTTCGTGGCAGGAATTTACCCTGAGAGGCGTATCGAATCATGCGGGTACAACCCCAATGTCCATGAGACGTGATGCCGGGCTGGCGGCTGCGAAAATCGCTGTTTTTGCCCGTGAGCTGGCGCTAAGCCTTGGTGGCGATCAAGTAGCTACCGTTGGACATTTCAGCGTGAAGCCTAATCTAATCAACGTCATTCCCAACCATGTCGTCATGTCAGTGGATCTCCGCAATACCGATAATGCGATCTTATGTCTGGCGGAGCAGCAATTAGCCGAATTTGTCGCGAAAACGTCGCAGGAAGAGGGCGTGGAGATAACCAGCCGCTCACTGGTGCGCTTTAATCCGGTCATCTTTGCCGATGAGATCGTCAATGCGGTGGAAGCCGAGGCGGAGCGTCAGGCGCTCAGTTACCGACGTTTGCCAAGCGGCGCCGGACACGATGCACAATTTATGGCGTCGGTATGTCCCGCCGGGATGATTTTTGTCCCCTGCGTCGATGGCATTAGCCATAACGTCAAAGAACATAGCGCAGCCAAAGATCTGATTGCTGGCGCCAATGTGCTGCTGCAGGTGGTTTTACAGCGCGCCCAGCGTATGGACTAATGTTTACAGGAGCAGAGAATGAATCAGCAACAGCTAAAGCAGCAGCTTATCGCCTGGCGTCACTATTTGCATGCTCACCCGGAAAGCGCCTTCGAGGAGCAGAATACTTCACGGTTTATTGCCGAAAAGCTCGAAGCTATGGGCATTGAGGTGCACCGCGATATTGGCAAAACCGGGGTGGTGGGGAGATTGAAATGCGGCGACGGGAAGGGCGTTATCGCTATTCGTGCCGATATCGATGCCATTCAATTGACCGAACAGGGAGACTGGTCTTACCGCTCCATGACCGCCGAGCGGATGCACGGCTGCGGACATGATGGTCATACCTGCATTGCGCTGGGCGCGGCGCAGTTGCTATTGCAGCGGCAGAATTTTAACGGCACGGTCTGCTTTGTTTTTCAGCCTGCTGAGGAACCTGGCTATGGCGCCAGAGCGATGATGGACGATGGCGTTATTGAACGCTTTGGCATAGAGGAAATCTACGGTCTGCATAATATGCCGGGTATGAAAGCCGGGACTATCGCCACGCGAGTCGGTGGCATTATGGCCAGTGAAGATAACTTTATTATTCGTATTAAAGGGCAGGGAGCGCATGCGGCGCGGCCGCATATGGCGAAAGATCCGCTGGTCATTGCGGCGGAAATCATCCTGGCTTTGCAGACAATTGTTTCGCGAAATGTTGATCCGAACGTGCCAGCGGTCATTTCCTGTACTGAACTGCACACCGATGGCATCCGCAATGCGATTCCGACGCACGTCGAAATCAAAGGGGATACGCGCAGCTTTGCACCGGAGGTGCAGATGCTGCTCGAAGAACGAATGCGTACCATTAGCGAAGCGATTTGCGCGATGCACGGTGCGACGTGCCAGTTCAGCTATACCCATGAATTTGCGCCAACGGTGAACTGGCAGCAATGCGTTGATGTAGCAGTCACCGCTGCGATTAACGTGGTAGGGGCTGAGAAGGTGGACGGCAACGTCGCACAGATGATGATTTCGGAGGATTTTGGCGCTTTTCTGCAAAAAATCCCCGGCTGTTTCATCTTTTTAGGCAACGGCGATAGTTCAGATGCTCAGGGCAATACACCGTTGCATAATGCCTGCTACGACTTTAATGATGAGATATTGCTAACTGGCGCGGAGTATTTTGCCGAGGTCGTCAGAACCCGTCTGCCGCAGGAGTGATATTGATTGGCCCGATAGCAGAATGCCGTCGGGCCATGTTTTTTAGCTTGCCTTTTTAATCGGCGGCAGGTCAAACGCTTCGCGCAGGGCGCGGACGAAGGCCTTATCGTGGCAGATGGTTTTCCCCGGGCTGTCGGAGAGTTTCGCCACCGGCTTGCCGTTACATTCCACCAGCTTAATCACGATATTGAGCGGTTTAACCTGCGGCAGATCGCAGGTTAAACGGGTGCCGATCCCAAAGCTGAGCTTCACCCGCGAGGCGAAGTGGCGATACAGATCGACGGCTTTGGCCAGGTCGAGATTATCGGAGAAGACCAGCACTTTGCTCAGCGGATCGATACCCAGCTTCTGATAATGGGCGATAGCTTTTTCTCCCCATTCCACCGGGTCGCCGGAATCGTGGCGCAACCCCTGATAGCGGGTGGCGAATTCCGGACCGAAATCGCGCAGGAACGCATCCATAGTGATGCAGTCGGTCAGCGCGATCCCCAGCTGGTCGGGATACTCTTCCAGCCAGGCGGCAAGGGCCGCCCGCTGGCTGCTGGCAAGGCTGGGGCTGATCTGCTGGTGGGCCTGGAACCACTCATGGGCCTGGGTACCCATCGGGGTTAAATTCAGACGGCGCGCCAGATCGTAATTGCTGGTGCCGACAAACCATGGTTCCTGCTGCAGACGCCGCACAATACCTTCCTGCACCTCGCGTGAAAAACGACGGCGGGTGCCGAAGTCCATCAGACGGAAGGCGCTCATGTCGAGGTCAGCGGTCATGGTGGCGAAGTCGCCTAGCTTATGTTCCAGCGTGTTGAGCGCCTGATCGACGCCCATCTCTGGTGAACGATAGCGATGGACCAACTCGCTTATCACCGCCAGCAGCGGGACTTCCCACATGATGGCTTCCCGCCATGGGCCGGTAAGGCGAATGTTCAGCTTGCCATTGTCATTGCTGACCGTGACCTGGCTCGGGTCATAGCGAAAATCGCGCAGCCAGTTGAGGTAATCCTGGCGAAAAAAGGGAAGGGTGGACAGCCAGCGATATTCATCATCCCGCAGCCTCAGGTCGCGCATGGACTCCACCTGCTCGCGGATCGCGTCGGCATAGATGCCGAGCAGGTCGTCTCCGCGGCAGCGAAACTCCGCCGCCACATGCACATCGCCGTAGCGGTGGAAGACAGCCTGCTGCATGTGCAGCTTATAGGCATCCGTATCAAGCAGCGAGTGCAGTACAGGAGAAGTGAATTGTGTCATGGTGCGCAGTAGCATCCTCTCACTGGAGCGTTCCATCGAAACCAACGCGGAAAATGGAGGCGGAGTATACCTTTATTACCCGACTCTGTCCCGCGATGGCGAGCAATGGTGACGCTGACGGTCATTTGCGAGGCCTAGTTTAATATATTGAACATGGATCACACCACAAGCTTTGCGTCGGGTCGAGGGCATTTCGTGCCGCGAGTGTTAACAAAATGTAGCGATTTCCGTGTTTCAAGTTGAAAAGATGAAGATTCTGCATAGCGCGATTGACACAACAGGAATAGACTGGGACGACACTTTACCGAAGATGCTAAAGGTTTTTTATGACACAACAGCCCCAAGCCAAATACCGCCACGACTATCGTGCGCCGGAGTATCTGATTAGCGATATCGATTTGACCTTTGACCTGGATGCCGCAAAAACCGTTGTTACGGCCGAGAGCAAGGTCTCCCGCCACGCGGCTGCGTCTGATGTGCCATTGCGCCTGGACGGCGAAGATCTGACCCTGATCGCTCTGCAGGTGAACGGCCAGCCGTGGAGTGACTATAAAGAAGAAAACAATCAGCTGGTGATCGGCGGCCTGCCGGAGCATTTTACCCTGACCATCGTCAATGAGATCAGCCCGGCGGCGAACACCGCGCTGGAAGGTCTGTATCAGTCAGGCGAAGCGCTGTGCACCCAGTGCGAAGCGGAAGGTTTCCGCCATATCACCTGGTATCTGGACCGTCCGGATGTGCTGGCGCGCTTTACCACCAAAATTATCGCCGATAAAGCGAAATACCCGTTCCTGCTTTCCAACGGCAACCGTATGGCGGAAGGGGAGCTGGAGAACGGTCGTCACTGGGTACAGTGGCAGGATCCGTTCCCGAAGCCGTGCTACCTGTTTGCGCTGGTGGCCGGTGATTTTGACGTCCTGCGCGATTCATTCCGCACCCGCTCTGGCCGCGAAGTGGCGCTGGAGCTGTACGTCGATCGCGGCAACCTCGATCGCGCGCCCTGGGCGATGACCTCGCTGAAAAACTCTATGAAGTGGGATGAGGAGCGCTTTGGCCTCGAGTACGACCTCGATATCTATATGATTGTCGCCGTCGACTTCTTTAATATGGGTGCCATGGAGAACAAAGGACTCAACGTCTTTAACTCCAAATATGTTTTGGCCCGTACCGATACCGCCACCGATAAAGACTACCTCGATATTGAGCGCGTGATTGGTCATGAATATTTCCATAACTGGACCGGCAACCGCGTCACCTGTCGTGACTGGTTCCAGCTCAGCCTGAAAGAGGGGCTGACCGTGTTCCGCGATCAGGAGTTCAGTTCCGACCTCGGCTCACGGGCGGTGAACCGCATCAACAACGTGCGCACCATGCGCGGGCTGCAGTTTGCCGAAGACGCCAGCCCGATGGCGCACCCGATCCGTCCGGATATGGTTATCGAGATGAACAACTTCTACACCCTGACGGTCTATGAAAAGGGTGCCGAAGTGATCCGCATGTTGCACACCCTGCTGGGTGAAGAAAACTTCCAGAAAGGGATGCAGCTGTACTTTGAACGCCATGACGGCAGCGCCGCCACCTGCGACGATTTCGTGCAGGCGATGGAAGATGCCTCTAACGTCGACCTGTCGCACTTCCGCCTCTGGTACAGCCAGTCCGGTACGCCAATCGTCACCGTGCATGACGACTATAATCCGGAGACCGAGCAGTATACGTTGACCATCAGCCAGCGTACGCCGCCGACCGCCGAGCAGGCCGAGAAGCAGCCGCTGCATATCCCGTTTGCCATTGAGCTGTACGATAACGAGGGCAAGGTGATCCCCCTGCAGAAGGGCGGTCACCCGGTACACCCGGTGCTTAATGTGACCCAGGCCGAGCAGACTTTCGTCTTCGATAACGTTTATTTCCAGCCGGTGCCGGCGCTGCTGTGCGAATTTTCAGCGCCTGTGAAACTGGAATACAAGTGGAGCGATCAGCAACTGACCTTCCTGATGCGTCACGCGCGGAATGATTTCTCGCGCTGGGATGCGGCGCAGAGCCTGCTGGCGACTTACATCAAGCTGAACGTCAACCGCCATCAGCAGGGGCAGCCGCTGTCGCTGCCGGTGCACGTAGCGGATGCCTTCCGCGCCATCCTGCTGGATGAGAAGATTGATCCGGCGCTGGCCGCTGAGATCTTAACCCTGCCGTCAGCCAACGAAATCGCCGAGATGTTCGCGATTATCGATCCGATCGCCATCGCCGCCGTGCGCGAAGCGCTCACCCGCACCCTGGCGAACGAACTGGCGGACGAATTCCTCGCGGTTTATAACGCCAATAAGCTCGACAGCTATCGGGTGGAGCACGCCGATATTGGTAAACGTGCTCTGCGCAATACCTGCCTGCGCTATCTGGCGTTTGCGGAACCGACGCTGGGCGATAAGCTGGTGGCGACGCAGTATCACCAGGCAGATAACATGACCGACGCGCTGGCCGCCCTGTCGGCGGCGGTTGCCGCTGAGTTGCCGTGCCGCGATGCGCTGATGCAGGAGTACGATGACAAATGGCATCAGGACGGTCTGGTGATGGATAAGTGGTTTATCCTGCAGTCCACCAGCCCGGCAGCCAACGTGGTGGAAACCGTGCGCGGTCTGCTGAACCACCGTTCGTTCAGCATGAGCAACCCGAACCGTGTGCGCTCGTTAATCGGCGCTTTCGCCAGCAGCAACCCGGCGGCGTTCCATGCTGAAGATGGCAGCGGCTATCAGTTCCTGGTGGAGATGCTGACCGAGCTTAACCAGCGTAACCCGCAGGTGGCGTCGCGCCTGATTGAGCCGTTGATTCGTCTGAAGCGTTATGATGAGAAGCGACAGGCGCTGATGCGCGCCGCGCTGGAGCAGCTGAAGGGGCTGGAAAATCTCTCTGGCGACCTGTTCGAGAAAATCAGTAAGGCGCTGGCGTAACGGTGCCATAACCCCGGGCTGCGGCGCGCCTTGCGCCCTGTCCGGGTTACCCGTTAGCGCGGTGATGTTGTCGGGCGGCGCGATGCTTACCCGACCTGGAATACACGGCTGATTTGGCGTTGGTAGCCCGGCTGTGCAACGCGCGAGCCGGGGACATGTCGGATGACGATATGCCCCCGTTCAGACAGCAGACAGTTACGCCGGTCAGCCATGACTAAACAAACGCGGCGCACGCTCGCTGTCGCCGCGTTTCATCACCCGATCCAGTACTTCAGCCTCCAGCTCGGCCAGCTTCGCCGAACCGGTGCGCCGCGGTCGCGGGATATCCACGCTTAAATCGAGGCCAATCTTCTTCTCTTCAATTAACAGCACCCGATCGGCCATGGCCACCGCTTCACTGACGTCGTGCGTGACCAGCAGGACCGTAAAGCCATGCTCCTGCCACAGGGAGACGATCAGCTCCTGCATCTCCAGACGGGTGAGGGCATCCAGCGCCCCCAGCGGTTCGTCCAGCAGCAGCAGGCGCGGGCGATGGATCAGCGCGCGGGCCAGCGCAACGCGCTGCTTCTGCCCACCCGACAGCGCGGCCGGCCACTCCTGTGCGCGGCTTTCAAGTCCGACGCTGGCCAACGCCTGCAGGGCGGCGTCGCGCCAGGCGCCTTTTAGCCCCAGCCCCACGTTATCAATCACTGTTTTCCACGGCAGCAGGCGCGCATCCTGAAACATCATCCGGGTGTCGTCCTGGATCGACGCCAGGGGCGTCGCGCCAGCCAGCAGTTCGCCGGCGTTTGGTTTTTCCAGACCTGCCAGCAGGCGCAGCAGGGTACTTTTGCCGCCGCCGCTGCGACCCACCACCGCCACAAACTGGCCGCTGGGAATATGCAGATCCAGCTCGTTAAGAATGGTGTTGTCGCCATAGCGTTTCGTCACCCCGTTCAGCAGCAGCGGGATACCTGGGTTGAGACGGGCAGTGTTCATGCGTTAGCCTCCTGAAGATGATACGCCGGATTCCAGCGCAGCCAGAGCCGTTCCAGCAGCTGGGCGCAGACGTCGGCCAGTTTGCCAAGGATGGCGTAAAGAATGATCGCCACTACCACCACGTCGGTTTGCAGAAATTCACGCGCGTTCATCGCCAGATAACCGATGCCGGCATTCGCCGAGATAGTTTCGGCGACAATAAGCGTCAGCCACATCAGACCAAGGGCAAAACGCACGCCGACCATAACTGAGGGCAGGGCGCCGGGTAATATCACGTGACGGAACAGGGCGAAGCCGGATAAGCCATAGCTGCGCGCCATCTCAACCAGCCCACGGTCAATATTGCGGATCCCGTGCCAGGTGTTGATATAGATCGGGAACAGGGTGCCCAGCGAGACAAGGAAGATCTTGGCGGTCTCATCGATGCCGAACCACAAGATCACCAGCGGGATCAGCGCCAGATGCGGGACATTGCGCAGCATCTGGATCGAGGTATCCAGCAGACGCTCGCCCCAGCGAGACAGGCCGCTGATCAGGCCGAGTATTAGCCCGATCGAGCCGCCGATGGCGAAGCCGACCAGCGCCCGCCATGAGCTGATGGCCAGATGCTGCCACAGCTCACCGCTGGCCGAGAGGGTCCAGAACGCTTTCAATACCCCCTCCGGCGAGGGCAGCACCCGCGTCGACAGCCAGCCGACGGACGAGGCGAGCTGCCAGACAATGACCGTCCCTACCGGCAGCAGCCAGGGGGCGAGGCGTAACAACAGGGGATGGGTTGATTTTGCCATCACGGTCTCCTCAGCTTTGCGCTACTTTACGCGGAATAAACTCGTTGGCGACCGCTTCCCCCTGCACGCGCAGGTTTTGCGGCTGCGGGATGGACGGCACCGCGACGTCAAGCAGGGGGAACAGCAGCTCTCCGACCCGGTACGCCTCTTCCAGATGCGGATAGCCGGAAAAGATAAAGCTATCGATACCCAGCGCGGCGTATTCATTGATCCGTTCGGCAACGGTGGCGGCATCGCCCACCAGCGCGGTCCCGGCGCCGCCGCGCGCTAAACCCACGCCAGCCCACAGGTTGGGGCTGATTTCCAGCTTATCGCGTCGCCCGTTGTGCAGGGCCGCCATCCTTTGCTGGCCGACGGAGTCGGTTCTGGCGAAAGCCGCCTGGGCGCGGGCGATCGTCTCGTCGTCAAGATGGGAGATAAGGCTGTCCGCCGCCTGCCACGCTTCCTCGTTGGTTTCCCTGACGATCACGTGCAGACGGATGCCAAAACGCACCTGGCGACCATGCCGGGCGGCTTTCTCTCGCACCTGAGCTATTTTCTCTGCCACCTGGGCCGGCGGTTCTCCCCAGGTAAGATAAAGATCGACCTGCTCAGCGGCCAGCTCCTGCGCCACCTCAGACGAGCCGCCGAAATAGAGCGGTGGACGCGGCTGCTGCAGTGGCGGAAACAGCAGTTTGGCGTCGCGAACGCGCTGATGCTTGCCGTTAAAGGTGACGGTTTCTCCCTCCATCAGCTTGCGCCAGATGTGGGTAAATTCAGCCGAGGCCTCATAGCGCTCGGTGTGGTCGAGGAAGACGCCGTCGCCTGCCAGTTCGGCAGGATCGCTGCCGGTGACCAGATTGAACAGCGCCCGGCCGTTTGACAGCCGGTCCAGGGTCGCCGCCTGACGCGCGGCCACCGTCGGCGATACCACGCTTGGCCTGAGGGCGACAAGGAATTTCAGCCGCTGCGTCACCGGGATCATTGAGGCCGCGACCAGCCACGCATCCTCACAAGAGCGTCCGGTCGGGATCAGCACGCCGGTGAAGCCCAGCCGATCCGCCGTCTGCGCGATTTGCTGCAGATAGCCATAATCGACCGGACGGGCACCCTCTTCGGTACCCAGATAACGACCATCACCATGGGTCGGTAAAAACCAGAACATATTCAGACTCATGATTTCGCTCCTTGTGTGGCGGTGGGCTGCCAGATGCGGGCCCGGATATCAACTTTTTTTGGCACCAGCTTGTTCTCGTAGAACAGGTCTGCCGTCTGCTGCTGGCGAGCGGCGGTTTCGGCGCTCACCGGGGTAACCGCGGTGGGGGGACGATGGTCCAGATAGCTGGCGATCACCGCCTCCGGTAAGCCCATCGTTTTGGCCAGCAGCGTAATGCTTTGCGCGCGTTGGCTGTGGGTCAGGGCATCGGCCTGAGTAAAGGTGTCGAGTACGCCTTCAATGAAAGCGCCATTGCGTTCAGCGTAGGGCCGGGAAGCAAGATAGAAGGATCCCGTCTGTTTCAGATCGGTTCCGTCAGTGAGTACCCGGGCGCCGCCCTGCAGCAGCGCGGCGGAGTAGTACGGATCCCAGATGGCCCATGCGTCGACATTGCCCTGCTGAAAGGCGGCGCGCGCATCGGCGGGGGCAAGGTAAACCGGCTGAATATCGCTAAATTTCAGACCTGCGAGCTGTAGGGCGCGCAGCAGCAGATTGTGGGAGCTGGAGCCTTTCTGGAAAGCGACCTTTTTCCCTTTTAACTCAGCAACGTTATGAATCGGGCTGCCCTGCGCCACCAGGATCACCTCTGCCTTGGGCTTGGGCGGCTCCGCGCCGATATAGACCAAATCGGCGCCTGCCGCCTGGGCAAAGATAGGCGGAATATCGCCGGTACTGCCGATATCAATGCTGCCGACGTTCAGCGCCTCCAGCATCTGCGGACCGGCCGGGAACTCAATCCACGAGATATGGGTTTGCGGATAGCGCTGCTCCAGCAGCTGATGGCTCTTCGCCAGCACCATGCTGACGCTGCCTTTCTGGTAGCCGATGCGCAGAGCGTCAGGCGCCGCCGGGGCGGCGTGACCCAGCGTAGAGAATAGCAGCAGTCCGCCCAGAGTCAGGGCGCGGAGAGGATTAAGCATGCTCCACCCCACGCAGAGATGTTAACGACGGCGCACGGCTGCTGGGGCGATGCAGCGCCTGCCAGAAGGTCTCCAGGGCGTCATCAAGGCGCCGCTGCAGATTCGCGGTAAACTGCGGCTTATGCTGGTAATCGGTCACCTGGCTGTCATCAGCGAAGACGCCATGGAGGATCTCCTGGGCCTTGAGGGCATTCAGCACTGGCTTCAGCGCGTAGTCCACTGCCAGCATGTGGGCGATGGTGCCGCCGGTGGCCAGCGGCAGCACAATTTTGCCCTCCAGCGCTCGCTCAGGCAGCAGGTCGAGCAGCGTTTTCAGCGCGCCGGAGAACGAGGCTTTATACACCGGCGTGGCGATGATCAGGCCATCAGCCCCGGCCAGCTGTTCATTGAGCGTCTGCAGCGCCGGGTTGTCAAAACGAGCGTACAGGAGGTCTTCCGGGGCAAAGTTCTGCAGATGCCAGTGGCAGACTTCGATATCGGCGGCGGTGAGCGTCTCTCTGGCGTATTCCAGCAAGGCGCTGGAACGGGAAGGGTAACGCGGGCTGCCCGCAAGCGTAATGACGCGCATCTCTCTCTCCTTATAACTAAATGTTTGCATTTATCTATAATTGATAACATTTATAGTGAGTGTGACAGAGGGCCATTATTTCCCTAAATGATTTATCCGCGGTTAGATAGCCGAAAAGCGCATAATGGCGCGCGGGGTAGGTAATCGTTTGCGCTGATGGGGGATTTTTTGTCGCAGGTCAATTCCCTTTCCGCAACAGATCGCACATAATACGCCCCCGGTTTGCACACCGGGAATCCAGGAGAGTTCATGTACTACCCCTTCGTTCGTAAAGCCCTTTTTCAGCTCGATCCTGAGCGCGCTCATGAAGTTACCTTTCAACAATTACGCCGTGTCACCGGGACGCCGCTGGAAATGCTGGTTCGCCAGAAGGTACCGGCCAGGCCTGTCACCTGCATGGGGCTAACCTTTAAAAACCCGCTGGGTCTGGCGGCCGGGCTGGATAAAAATGGGGAATGCATTGACGCGCTGGGCGCGATGGGGTTTGGTTCGATAGAGATCGGCACCGTGACGCCGCGTCCGCAGCCGGGCAACGATAAGCCAAGGATCTTCCGTCTGGTTGATGCCGAGGGATTGATCAACCGCATGGGCTTTAATAACCATGGCGTCGATAACCTGGTTGAGAATGTGAAAAAGGCGCATTTTGACGGCGTGCTGGGTATCAATATCGGCAAAAATAAAGATACGCCGGTTGAGCACGGGAAAGATGATTACCTGATTTGTATGGAAAAAGTCTATCCGTACGCCGGGTATATCGCCATTAATATCTCCTCGCCGAATACCCCAGGGCTGCGCACGCTGCAATACGGCGAAGCGCTGGATGATTTACTCTCCGGTATTAAAAATAAGCAGCTCGAGCTGCAGCAGAAGCATCAAAAATATGTCCCGGTCGCCGTAAAGATCGCGCCGGATCTTTTGCCTGAGGAATTGATCCAGGTTGCCGATAGCCTCGTGCGTCATAATATTGATGGCGTGATTGCAACCAATACCACCCTCGATCGTTCCCTGGTTCAGGGAATGAAACATTGCGATGAGACCGGCGGGCTTAGCGGTCGTCCATTACAATTAAAAAGCACTGAAATTATCCGTATGCTCTCCGCTGAGCTGAATGGCCGTTTGCCTATCATCGGCGTGGGCGGCATTGATTCGGTGATTGCCGCGCGGGAAAAGATTGCCGCCGGGGCATCGCTGGTGCAGATCTATTCTGGATTTATTTTTAAAGGTCCGCCGCTGATTAAAGAAATTGTTACCCACATCTAATCTTTTCCTCCTCTGAATCCCACCCAGGGCTTTATTTCCGGCCCTGGTTGTTTTATATTCCCTCACTGTTGCTTATTTAAACATTTTAGACTTTTCTTAATTTTAGAAAATATTCTGCGGTAAGTCGCAACAACTTTGCAGAGGCGTATGAAAGGGGACAGGGGAAAAATGCGGATTAAACCTGACGATAACTGGCGTTGGTATTACGATGAAGAGCACGACCGCATGATGCTCGATCTGGCCAATGGCATGTTATTTCGCTCGCGCTTCGCCCGGCGCATGCTGACTCCGGATGCCTTTGCCCCTTCGGGATTTTGCGTTGATGACGCCGCGCTCTATTTCTCTTTTGAAGAAAAATGTCGCGATCTCGAGCTATCGAAAGAGCAGCGGGCGGAATTAGTCCTTAACGCGCTCACCGCCATCCGTTTTCTCAAACCGCAGATGCCGAAAAGCTGGCACTTTATCGCCCATACCCATCACTGGCAGCCGAGCGGCGGCGACGCCGCCTGCGTTTGGCTGAGCGATACCGGCGAGCAGGTGAATTTACTGGTGGTGGAGCCGGGCGATAACGCCGCGCTCTGTCTGTTGGCTCAGCCGGGTCTCACCCTTGCCGGCCGCGTCATGCAGCTGGGCGATGTCATTAAAATCATGAATGACAGACTGCAGCCGGCGCAGAGCGCGGTCAGCTACAGTCTGGGGCAGGCGGTTTAAGGCGCCAGGCGTAGCGCTGTTTTCGGTACACAGCTGCAGGAGAGAATAGTGCCATCTCCGGCAACCGCGTTTTTCTTTAACGGACTCACTTCTCCCTCTTCCAGCCGGATGCGGCAGCTGCCGCAGATCCCCGCCCGACACGAATAGGGTACGCGAATGCCCTGTTGTTCCAGTTGCTCCAGCAGCACCTGCTGGTTATTGCCGGTAAACTGTTGACCCTGCCATTCGATGGCAACCGTAGCCTGCTGCTGCGCCTCGGGAGCCGGGGTATCGTCGCTTTCACCTGCCCCGTAGGCTTTCGCCGGGCCGCGGGTAAGGATTTCCACTTCATCTCCCACCCGGATCACCCCGCTGTTGCGGGCAATCAGGTTCTGGCCAAAATCGACATCGCCATTGTCCAGCGCGGTACGAAAACGCTTTAAGGTTTCCAGCGGCTCCCCGGCGGGATGCTTCTGACCGCGCTCCGGGCTGACGGTGGTAAAAATGCAGCGGCTGCACGGCTTAGCGACATCAAACACCACCTCGCCGATGCGGATCACTTTCCAGCTATCTTCATCCCAGGCCGCCGCGCCGGTGACCACAAGGTTAGGGCGAAACTGTTCTATGCTTACGCTGGCCGGGCAGCGCTGTTGCAGATCGCGCAGGGAGGCCTCGTTAGCCAGCAGGTAAGGGTAGCCGTCGGCGAAGGAGAGCGGCACCGCATCATGGCGCTTTACCCGGCGGGTTAGCTGCGGCCCCAGCCAGCGCAGCTGGACATCGCGCTTGAAAAAGCCGCTGAGCCACTGGTTAACGGCGGCGGGCGCGATGAGGGCGGTAAAATGGTTGCCCCAGACTTCGGTCGGCTCGGCCTGCGTGGCGAAATCGCTAAAACGCACCACGGCGCTGCTGCCGTCCGGTGCGGTCAGGTGAAGGCCATCATGCAGCGGCGCCGGAATAAATTTCACCATTTGCGGAAACTGGCGAGCGGTAATAAAGGTCCCGTCGGTTTCGGTGACCATAAACAGGCGATCGAAGGCCAGGCCGCTGATATCAGCAAAGGCGTGGGTCAGGCCTATGCCGCGCATGGATTTAACAGGATGAATAAAAAGTCGCGATAGCGTTACCATACGCTGCCTCCGGGTTCCAAAAATAAGCCTATAACTTTATGACATAGGGCACATATTGGCTATAATGCGCACCAATTTTCTTTAAGTAAAAGTGACGATATGAATTCTCTGTTTGCCAGTACGGCTCGTGGGCTGGAAGAGCTGTTAAAAACTGAACTGGAAGGGCTTGGCGCGACGGACTGCCAGGTAGTCCAGGGCGGGGTCCATTTTCAGGGGGATACGCGCCTGCTGTATCAAAGCCTGATGTGGAGCCGGCTGGCTTCGCGCATCATGCTGCCGCTGGGCGAATGTCGCGTATACAGCGATCTGGATCTGTACCTCGGCGTACAGGCCATTCCGTGGACGGAGATGTTCAACCCTGGCGCCACCTTCGCGGTGCATTTTAGCGGCCTCAATGACGAGATCCGTAACAGCCAGTACGGCGCGCTGAAGGTTAAAGACGCCATTGTCGACAGCTTCACCCGTAAGAATCTACCGCGCCCGAACGTCGATCGTGAGTCGCCCGATCTGCGGATCAACGTCTGGCTGAACAAAGAGACGGCGCACATCTCGCTGGATCTGAGCGGCGAAGGCCTGCACCTGCGCGGCTATCGCGATGGTACCGGAATGGCGCCGATCAAAGAAAATCTCGCGGCGGCGATCGTCATGCGCTCTGGCTGGGTACCGGGTACGCCGCTGCTCGATCCGATGTGCGGCTCCGGTACCCTGCTGATTGAAGCGGCGATGCTGGCGACCGACCGCGCGCCGGGCCTGCACCGCGGCCACTGGGGCTTTGGCGGCTGGGCGCAGCACGATGACGCCATCTGGAAAGAGGTGAAGGCGGAAGCGCAAACCCGCGCTCGTCAGGGATTGGCAGCGTATGAGACACGCTTCTACGGCTCAGACGTCGACGCGCGCGTAATCGAGCGCGCGCGCCGCAACGCCCGCCGCGCCGGCATTGGCGAGCTGATCGATTTTGACGTGAAAGACGTCGCCCAACTGAACAACCCGCTGCCGAAAGGCCCGTACGGGACGGTGATCAGTAACCCGCCGTACGGCGAACGTCTGGAAAGCGAGCCAGCGCTGATCGCTCTGCACAGCCTGCTTGGCCGGATAATGAAAAGTCAGTTCGGCGGCTGGAACCTGTCGGTATTCAGCGCTTCGCCGGAGCTGCTGAGTTGCCTGCAGCTGCGTGCCGACAAGCAGTTTAAAGCCAAGAACGGCCCGCTGGACTGCGTGCAGAAGAATTATCACCTGGCGGAGAGCGAAGGCGGCAAGCCGGCGATGCTGGCGGAGGATTTTGCTAACCGTCTGCGTAAAAACCTGAAGAAGTTTGAAAAATGGGCCCGCCAGGAAGGAATCGAATGCTATCGCCTGTACGATGCTGATCTACCGGAATACAACGTGGCCATTGACCGCTATGCCGACTGGGTGGTGGTCCAGGAGTATGCCCCGCCGAAAACCGTCGACGCGCATAAGGCGCGCCAGCGTCTGTTCGACATCATCGCTGCGACTATCGCCGTACTGGACATGGCGCCTAACAAGCTGGTGCTGAAAACCCGTGAACGGCAGAAGGGGAAAAACCAGTATCAGAAGATGGCGGAGAAGGGCGACTTTATTGAGGTACAGGAGTATAACGCGCGCCTGTGGGTCAACCTCACCGACTACCTGGATACCGGTCTGTTCCTCGACCACCGTATCGCCCGTCGCATGCTCGGTCAGATGAGTAAAGGTAAGGACTTCCTGAACCTGTTCTCCTATACCGGCAGCGCCAGCGTCCATGCAGGCCTCGGCGGTGCGCGATCCACCACCACGGTGGATATGTCACGCACCTACCTGGAGTGGGCGGAACGCAACCTGCGTCTCAATGGCCTGACCGGCCGCGCGCATCGCCTGATGCAGGCGGACGTGCTGGGTTGGCTGCGGGAGAGCACCGAGCAGTTCGATCTGATCTTTATCGATCCGCCGACCTTTTCCAACTCCAAACGAATGGAAGATGCGTTTGACGTCCAGCGCGATCACATTCGCCTGATGACCGATCTAAAACGTCTGCTGCGTAAAGGCGGCACCATTATGTTCTCGAATAACAAACGCGGTTTCCGTATGGATCATGACGGGCTGGCGGCGCTTGGCCTGAAGGCGCAAGAGATTTCGCAAAAAACGCTGTCGCAGGATTTTGCCCGCAACCGTCAGATCCACAACTGCTGGCTGATTACCGCAGCCTGAAAGGAATAAATAATGTCACTGATTAGTATGCACGGCGCCTGGCTTTCCTTCAGCGATGCGCCGCTGCTGGATAATGCCGAGCTGCATATTGAAGATAACGAACGCGTCTGCCTCGTCGGACGCAACGGCGCCGGTAAATCTACCCTGATGAAGATCCTCAACCGCGAACAGGGGCTGGATGACGGACGCATCATTTATGAACAGGACCTAATCGTGGCGCGTCTGCAGCAGGATCCGCCGCGGAACGTTGCTGGTACGGTGTACGATTTTGTCGCCGAAGGGATCGCCGAGCAGGCGGCTTATCTGAAAGCCTACCATGACGTGTCGCATCAGGTGATGACCGATCCGAGCGACAAAAATTTAAATGAACTGGCGCGCCTGCAGGAGCAGCTCGATAACCTGGGACTATGGCAGCTGGACAGCCGCATTAACGAAGTGATTGAGCAGCTGGGCCTTGACGCCAATGCGCAGCTGGCGTCGCTGTCCGGCGGCTGGCTACGTAAAGCGGCGCTGGGCCGCGCCCTGGTCAGTGGGCCGCGCGTGCTGCTGCTGGATGAGCCCACTAACCACCTCGATATCGAAACCATCGACTGGCTGGAAGGTTTCCTGAAAACCTTTAAAGGCACGATTATCTTTATTTCGCATGACCGTTCCTTTATCCGCAATATGGCGACGCGCATTGTCGACCTCGATCGTGGCAAGCTGGTGACCTATCCGGGAAATTACGATCAGTATCTCCTCGATAAAGAAGAAGCCCTGCGGGTCGAAGAACTGCAGAATGCGGAATTTGACCGCAAGCTGGCCCAGGAAGAGGTGTGGATCCGTCAGGGTATCAAAGCGCGCCGGACCCGTAACGAAGGCCGAGTCCGCGCGCTGAAGGCGATGCGCCGCGAGCGCGGTGAGCGTCGGGAAGTGATGGGCAGCGCGAAGATGCAGGTTGAGGAGGCTTCCCGTTCCGGCAAAATCGTCTTTGAGATGGAAAACGTCAACTATCAGGTTGACGGCAAAGTGCTGGTGAAGGATTTCTCCGCACAGATCCAGCGCGGCGACAAGATCGCCCTGATCGGCCCCAACGGCTGCGGGAAAACCACGTTGCTGAAGCTGATGCTCGGCCAGCTGCAGGCCGACAGCGGGCGGATCCATGTTGGCACCAAGCTGGAGGTCGCCTACTTCGACCAGCACCGCGCGGAGTTGGATCCGGATAAAACGGTGATGGACAACCTGGCGGAAGGCAAACAGGAGGTAATGGTTAACGGTAAACCACGCCATGTGCTGGGTTATCTACAGGACTTCCTGTTCCATCCCAAACGAGCGATGACCCCGGTACGTGCGCTTTCCGGAGGGGAACGTAACCGCCTGCTGCTGGCCCGGCTGTTCCTGAAACCCAGCAATCTGCTGATCCTTGATGAACCGACTAACGACCTCGATGTTGAAACGCTGGAGCTGCTGGAAGAGCTGATCGATGGCTATCAGGGGACCGTGATGCTGGTGAGCCACGATCGTCAGTTTGTCGACAATACCGTGACCGAGTGCTGGATCTTCGAAGGCGGCGGTCGTATTGGCCAGTACGTCGGCGGCTATCACGACGCCCGCGGTCAGCAGGCCCAGTCTTTGGCGCAAAAGCAGACGGCCGTTAAAAAAACGACGGAAGTCGCTCAGCCAAAAGCAGAAACTGTCAAACGCGGCGGGAACAAACTAAGCTATAACCTGCAGCGCGAGCTGGAACAACTGCCGCAGAAGCTGGAGGCTCTCGAGGCCGAACTGCAGACGCTGCAGGATCAGGTTGCCGATCCCGATTTCTTCGGGCAACCGCACGATCGCACGCAGCAGGTGCTGGCGCAGCTGGCCGAAGCGGAGCAGGCGCTGGAAGCGGCCTTTGAACGCTGGGAATATCTCGAAGGATTAAAGAACGGCGCCTGAGCCGAGGAGTTGTCATGTGCGATCATCATCATGCTGCGCGACATATTCTATGTCCCCAATGTGATTTGCTGGTGGCTTTGCCGCAGCTTGAGCATCGCCAGAAAGCCGCCTGCCCGCGCTGCGGTACAACGTTAACCACCACGTGGGACGCGCCTCGCCAGCGTCCCACGGCGTATGCGCTGGTCGCGCTGTTTATGCTGCTGCTGGCCAACCTGTTCCCTTTTATCTATATGAAAGTGGGCGGCATCAGTAGCGAAATAGAGCTGCTGGAAATTCCCAACGTACTGTTTACCGAGGATTACGCCAGTCTCGGGACTTTCTTTTTACTCTTTGTTCAATTAGTGCCGGCGTTTTGCCTGGTCACCATTTTGCTGCTGGTTAATCGGGTCAGAATGCCTGCCGGCCTGAAGACGTTCCTTGCGCGAATTCTCTTTCAACTGAAAACCTGGGGCATGGCGGAGATCTTTCTTGCCGGCGTACTGGTGAGCTTCGTCAAGCTGATGGCCTACGGTGATATCGGCATCGGTCTGAGCTTTGTTCCCTGGTGTATGTTTTGCCTGCTGCAGTTACGTACTTTTCAGTGCGTCGACCGCCGCTGGCTATGGGATGATATTGCCCCCATGCCGGCCATTACCCAGCCGCTGAAGGTCGGGGTGACCGGTATCCGTCAGGGGCTGCGCTCCTGTGCCTGCTGTACGGCGGTGTTGCCGGTCGATCAGACCGTCTGCCCGCGCTGTAACAGTAAAGGAACGGCGCGGCGCAAAAATAGCCTGCAGTGGACGCTGGCGCTGCTGGTGACGTCATTTATCCTTTATCTCCCTGCCAACATTATGCCGATCATGATCACCGATCTGCTGGGCGATAAAATGCCATCGACCATTATGGCCGGGGTGATTTTACTGTGGAGCGAAGGTTCTTATCCGGTGGCGCTGGTGATCTTTATCGCCAGTATTATGGTGCCGACGCTGAAGATGATCGCTATCGCCTGGTTGTGCTGGAACGCCAACGGCAACGGCGCGCGAGATTCGGAGCGCATGCATCTGATCTATGAGGTGGTGGAATTTGTTGGCCGCTGGTCAATGATTGACGTTTTTGTCATCGCCGTGCTCTCTGCGCTGGTCCGCATGGGAGGGTTAATGAATATCTATCCAGCCATCGGCGCGGTCATGTTTGCGTTGGTGGTGGTGATGACCATGTTTTCAGCCATGACATTTGATCCCCGTTTACTGTGGGATCGTGAGCCAGATTCAAGCCATGAGGAAATACAACAACATGGAAAATAAGAGCGGAGAAGCGAAAGTGCAGAAGGTGAAGAACTGGTCACCGGTGTGGATCTTCCCTATCGTCACTGCGCTGATCGGGGCATGGATCCTGTTTTATCATTACAGCCATCAGGGGCCTGAGGTCACGCTGATCACCACCAATGCGGAAGGGATTGAAGGGGGAAAAACCCGCATCAAGAGCCGCAGCGTAGACGTTGGGGTGGTGGAGAGCGCGACGCTGACCGACGATCTCACCCACGTGGAAATCAAAGCCCGCCTCAATTCCGGGATGCAGAAGCTGCTGCACAACGATTCCGTCTTCTGGGTGGTAAAGCCGCAGGTTGGGCGCGAGGGGATCAGCGGTCTTGGGACATTGTTGTCCGGGGCCTATATTGAACTGCAGCCGGGAACGAAAGGTTCGGTGCCAGCGCAGTATCCGCTACTGGATTCTCCGCCGCTGGCCTCGCCGGATGCCAAGGGGATACGTATTCTGCTGGAAAGCAGCAAGGCGGGCCAGCTGTCGCCGGGCGATCCGGTGTTGTTCCGCGGCTATCGCGTGGGGTCAGTGGAAACCAGCACCTTCGACACGCAGAAACGTCGTATAACTTACCAGCTGTTCATCAATGCGCCGAACGATCGCCTGGTGACCACCAACGTTCGTTTCTGGAAGGACAGCGGGATCGCTGTAGATTTGACCTCGGCGGGGATGCGCGTCGAGATGGGCTCGCTGTCGACGCTGTTTGGCGGCGGGGTGAGCTTCGATATTCCTGAAGGACTGGACCTCGGCGAGCCGGTGGCGAATAAAACGGAATACCATCTGTTTGACGATCAGAAGAGCATCCAGGATTCAGTCTTTACCGAGCATATCGATTACGTCATGTTCTTCAAAGACTCGGTTCGCGGCCTGCAGCCGGGCGCGCCGGTGGAGTTCCGCGGTATCCGTCTGGGCACCGTCGGCAAAGTGCCGTTCTTTATTCCGGGGCTGAAGCAGCGTTTGAACGATGACTATCGTATTCCAGTGGAAGTGCGGGTTGAACCGCAACGGCTGATTAATCAGCTTGGCGGCGATCCGAATATCCGCGCCCACATTGACGATCTGATCAACCGCGGACTGCGCGGCTCGCTGAAAACCGGTAACCTGGTGACCGGCGCGCTGTATATCGATCTCGACTTCTATCCGAAGGCGCCCCCGCGCGGGAAAATACAGGAGTTTAACGGCTATCCGATTATCCCGACCATCAGCGGTGGACTGGCACAGATCCAGCAGCGTCTGATGGATGCGCTGGATAAGATTAATAACCTGCCGATTAATCCGCTGCTGGAGCAGGCGACCAGCACCCTGGCGCAGAGCGAGAAGACGATGCAGCACGTGCAGACCACGCTGGATAATCTGAATAAGATCACCTCCAGCCAGTCAATGCAGCAGCTGCCCGCCGATATGCAGACGACGCTGCGTGAACTGAACCGTAGCATGCAGGGCTTCCAGCCGGGCTCTGCGGCCTACAATAAGATGGTGGCCGATATGCAGCGTCTGGATCAGGTGCTGCGTGAGCTGCAGCCGGTTCTGAAAACGCTAAATGATAAGAGCAATGCGCTGGTATTTGAGGCGAAGGATAAAAAAGATCCACAGCCGAAGGGAGCGAAATAATGAAAAAATGGTTACTGGCGGCAGCCGTATGCGTACTGACGGCGTGCAGTAGCGGCGGGGAAAGCAAGACATACTATCAGCTACCGGTTGTGCAGGGCGGCGCGCAGAGCGCCGCCAGTCAGGGGGCACGTCTGCTGTGGGTAGAGCAGGTCAGCATCCCGGATTATCTAGCGGGTAACGGGGTGGTCTATCAGACCACCGACGTGCAGTATGTGATCGCCAATAATAATCTGTGGGCCAGTCCGCTGGATCAGCAGCTGCGTACCACGCTGGTGGCGAATCTCAGCCAGCAGTTGCCGGGCTGGGTAGTGTCGTCCCAGCCGTTGGGGAGCGAGCAGGATACCCTCAACGTTGCGGTCAATGGCTTTCATGGTCGCTATGACGGGCGGGTTATCGTTAGCGGTGAGTGGCTGCTGAAGCATCAGGGACAGCTGATTAAGCGCCCGTTTAACATCGTCCTCAGGCAGGAACAGGATGGTTATGACGCGATGGTCAAGACCCTGGCGCAGGCGTGGAGCCAGGAGGCGGCTGCCATTGCCAGCGAGCTTAATCGTCTGCCATAAGTAAAATTCATCATAATGATCTGCCGCGCGGTTCACCTGGGCCGCGCGGCATTTTTTTTGCCAGGTCAGTTTGTTACCGGCGGCTGCGCCGAGCGAACAAAAAATGAACTCTTATATAGGTCACAAATATGACACTGGCGTGAATTTTGCGCATTGACGTTGCCTTCTTTTCGCGGTATTCGTAACCCGTGGCTGCACAATTTGCGACCACTGTTTTCTTTTCCACCAGATCAAAGAATGAGGGAAACGAGGCATGAAGAGACAAAAACGAGATCGCCTGGAACGGGCACACCAACGCGGATATCAGGCGGGTATCGCGGGAAGATCGAAAGAAATGTGTCCATACCAGAGCCTGAATCAACGCTCATGGTGGCTGGGAGGCTGGCGAGAAGCCATGGAGGACAGGGTACTAACGGCCTGACACTGTCTCTTTAAAAAAGAAGCCTCCGCATAGCGGGGGCTTCGCCTTTTAATCGCTACTGAATGTTATCAGAAAGCGGAAGTATCCTGGAACAGACCCACTTTCAGATCGTTCGCGGTGTAGATCAGACGATCGTCAACCAGCACTTCACCATCCGCAAGTCCCATAATCAGACGACGGTTAACAATGCGCTTGAAGTGGATGCGGTAGGTGACTTTTTTCGCGGTCGGCAGAACCTGACCGGTAAATTTCACTTCGCCAACGCCCAGCGCGCGGCCTTTGCCTTCGCCGCCCAGCCAGCCAAGATAGAACCCGACCAGCTGCCACATAGCATCCAGGCCCAGGCAGCCCGGCATCACCGGATCGCCGATAAAGTGGCAACCGAAGAACCACAGGTCAGGATTGATGTCGAGTTCTGCCTCAACATAACCTTTATCGTAGTTACCACCGGTTTCGGTCATTTTGATGACGCGGTCCATCATCAGCATGTTTGGTGCCGGTAACTGCGGGCCTTTCGCGCCGAACAGTTCACCACGACCAGAGGCAAGAAGATCTTCTTTTGTATAGGATTCGCGTTTATCTACCATGTTTTCAGTAAGCCTTATTTTAAGTTCGGGACGCAGGATAGCTAACACGTGTAAGCTGAACAAGTCCGATCAGTTAGAACTTGTCCCACCTAACCAGCGTAGCGGCCACGGAAAACGATGGCGAGTCTCTTGCTGGGTCGCCTGCGCTATCCGCTCCTGAATGGTTTGTCGCAGCGTCTGTCCTTCACCGTCCCACATCAGCTGGGTCAACATCGGCAGCGCTTCGGTAATATCGTCAATGGCCCAGATAGCAAACTGGTTGTCGGCAACGGCCTGACGTAGCTCGTGGCTCAGGCTGAGATGACGAACGTTGGCGGCAGGGATAATCACTCCCTGTTTGCCGGTTAAACCGCGCTGCTGACAGATAGTGAAGAAGCCTTCAATTTTCTCGTTCAGGCCGCCGACCGGCTGCACGCGACCAAACTGGTCGACGGAGCCGGTGATCGCGATGCTCTGATTTATCGGTACGTTGGCCAGGGCGCTGATTAAGGCGCAGAGTTCCGCCATGGAGGCGCTGTCGCCATCCACTTCACTGTAGGACTGCTCAAAGGTCAGCGAAGCAGTGAAGGGAAGCTGCTGCTCCAGCTCCAGCTCGGACATCAGAAAAGCCTGCATGATCATCATGCCTTTCGCATGAATGTTACCGCCCAGCTCGGCTTTACGTTCGACGTCGATAAATTCGCCATCGCCAATGTGCACGACGCAGCTGATGCGTGAAGGTTCACCGAACGCGCGTGGATGACCGGGGAATTCGATCACCGACAGGGCGTTGATCTGCCCGACGCATTCGCCTTCGGTTTCAATCAGGATCTGTTCCTGCAGGATTTCATCCTGCATACGCTCCGCCAGGTAGCCTTCACGCCATACCCGGCGCGCCAGCATGGTCTGCATCGCTTCGCCGGTAATCTCCTCGCCTTCGCAGAAGGCGGCGGCTTCCCGCAGCTGGCGGGTTATCCATAGCGGACTGAGCGGCAGGGTCTCCTGATCGCCGGTATAGCGCGTTCCCTCATCGATCAGCAGAGGCCAGGCATCGGCTGCCGGGCCCGGCAGCTCCAGCTGCTGCGCATTCTGCCATACCCACTGGCACCAGGCCTTTAGCGTGTCGGCGTCAGCAAACTGCAGAGTGTCTTCATACTCGCTATAGATCGCCTGCGCAGCCAGCTCCGGCTCCATTTCCTGGAAATCGGCCAGCGATTCGCGTTCGCCCACCAGGATGATTTTCAGACTCAGCGGCATGGAGGGAATGCTGACCGGCAGCGGACGCGATTCATCCATAGAAAGCCAGTCAAAGCGCTGACGAGTCACCATATTTTTCAGACGCACCCACAGCAGCGGTTGCGCCAGCAGTGTACGTAGCGAAAGCACAAGCACGCCGCCGTTGGCCTGATGGACCAGCCCAGGCTGGAGGGTGATTGCACCGTTAAACTGGCGTACGCAGCCAAACAGCTGTTCCGCTTCTACCCAATCGGCCATCACGACCGGGGCAGTGCTGGCGAAATTATCCTCAGCGCCCTGCGCCGGTGCGAGCGTCACCTGAGCGTCGGTTACCTCATAGCGGACGCCGTAAAGCGGTGCGGCAGGCTCGTGCAGAGTCCGGGTTTCAGCCGCCAGCCATTGCAGATATTCCGGCTCTTCAGGGGCTTTCACCAGCATGAAGGAGGAGACTGCAGGCGTGTACAGCAGCTGCTCAAGCCCATAGAACAAACGCGGCTGCAGATCGCCCGAGAGGGAGGGGGCCGGATGGGAAAGTTCAGCTTGAGCAAACAGCGCCTGGTAAGCTTCCAGATCAGGCGCAAGGTCGGTTCGGGTCAGTTTCGTAATGGTCAAAGTCGCTGTTTTTTAGTTAGATGTAAAGCGCGCAATTATACCTGATGCCGCGACCGAGCACACGGAGGATTATGGTTACCCTGATGATTACCCGGTCGCAGACTTCACGAATAATGATTTATATTCAGCACATCAGAAAAAAACTGATATCCTGAAATGAGTTACACGGTCACATTGAGATCGCAATGAAATATCAACAACTGGAAAATCTTGAAAGCGGCTGGAAATGGAAATATCTGGTAAAGAAGCACCGGGAAGGTGAGCTGATTACCCGCTACATTGAGGCCAGCGCTGCGCAAGCTGCGGTAGATGACTTGCTGACGCTCGAGAATGAACCTGTGCTGGTGCATGCCTGGATTGAGCAGCATATGAATCCGGCGCTGATGAACCGCATGAAGCAGACTATCCGCGCGCGACGGAAACGCCATTTTAACGCTGAGCATCAGCATACGCGTAAGAAGTCTATCGACCTTGAGTTTGTCGTTTGGCAGCGTCTTGCTGGCCTGGCGCAGCGGCGGGGCAAAACCTTGTCTGAAACCATCGTCCAGCTGATTGAAGATGCCGAGCACAAAGAGAAATATGCCAGCAAAATGTCGAGCCTGAAGCACGATCTGCAGGTACTGTTAGGGAAAGAATAGCCAGGTAAGAGCGTCGACCCGCCTGCCGGTGGTTGCCCTGGCCGGGGACTGCTTCACAGCTCTCAGCCGCTGAAGTGGGCGAGAGGGCATAAAAAAAACCCGCCGAAGCGGGTTTTTTTATCGGTTATAACTTAAGCCGCCGGCTGAGTTACAACTTCTTTGTAGCCTTTAACTTCGATCTCTACACGACGATCCGGAGCCAGGCAATCGATCAGGGCAGCGCGAGCTTTCACGTTGTCGCAGGTGTTGCCAGTAACCGGGTTGGATTCACCCATGCCGCGAGCGGAGATTTTGCCAGCCGGGATGCCTTTAGCAACCAGGTAGTCAACAACGGACTGAGCACGTTTCTCAGACAGCTGCTGGTTGTAAGCTTCGGAACCGATGCGGTCGGTGTAGCCCAGAACAACAGCGGAACCGTCTTTCGGATCCATGTTGCTCAGCTGAGTGTACAGCTGATCCAGAGCCTGCTGACCTTCCGGTTTCAGGGTAGCTTTGTTGAAGTTGAACAGAACGTCAGACTTCAGGGTGAAGTGCTTGGTAGCCACTTCCGGAGCCGGAGCCGGAGCCGGAGCAACAACCGGTGCAGCATCTTCCTGACCGAAGCGGTAGGAAACGCCCAGGCTCAGCATGCCGTTATCAGGACGGGTACCCACAGTGCCCGCGTCGCCGATGTTGTTAACCCACTGGTATTCCAGACGGGTAGCGATGTCACGAGTAACAGCCCACTCTACGCCGCCAGCAAATACTGGGGAAACGCCAGTGTCGTGTTCGCTACGGGAAACGCCGGTAGAAGCGTAGTTGCCTTTGGAGTCAGCGCGCCAAACCATGCCGCCCAGACGGGTGTAGATGTCCAGATCGTCAGTGATCGGGTAACCCAGTTTAGCGGTCAGCTGAACGCCCTGAGCTTTGAAAGCACCGTTGTCAACGCTGCCTTTATATGCCATACGGCCCAGCCAGTCATAACCCATTTCGAAACCGAGGTACGGGTTAACCTGGTAACCACCGAACGCACCAGCACCAAGCTGATCGTTACGGGTCGGACCGTTGTTGTTCTGGAAACCGTTACCGTAGAAACCGGTGTCGTGATACTGGGACCAACCCAGTTTACCACCTGCATACCAGGTGTTATCTTTCGGAGCGGCCTGCGCTACGGTAGCGAAGCCAGCCAGTGCCACTGCAATCGCGATAGCTGTCTTTTTCATTTTTTGCGCCTCATTATCATCCAAAATTCGCCATGAAGTTACAAAAGACCTCACGGTTAAATCCTTCACCGGGGGCGTGACTTGTTGTTAACTATGCTGATACATGCAGCGTAAGCCGATCACCCCTGGCGATGTAAAGTCTACAACTTAGTTCGAAACTTACAAGTGTGAACTCTGTCAGGCATATGAAAAAAAAGGGTTGTGTACACAATATTTAACAAATATGGTTGATTTTCGTACACGAAAAAAAGACAGAAATCCCCGTGTGGCAGGCATTCCGCGAAAAAGACCATAAAAAACGCTGTACCTTTCCCAGCGGTAAAAAAAATTCCAGGAATAATCCTAATTTCACTCAATGATACAAATTTGAGTGAATTTTTAGCCCGCTGAGTTGTCTGCCGAGCGTGCCCTGATTTCGCACCGGGCGCATGATGAATCCCATCGCGGACCCTACCTGGGCAGCGTTAACGAGACGTTCGTGTTCGTCAGCGGTTAACTCCTCCGCCAGCCAGCAGATAACCACACTATAATTACCCGTGCGCAGGGCACGGATCATTGAGTCTATGGTATGGCTGGGAGAGAGCTGGCTAATTTGCATGACCTTGGACAGCGGCAGACCGGCGGACTGAACCCATTCGCGGCTGAGCTTTTGTTGCGGCGTGAGCCACAGCTGCCAGCGCGACTGTTGACCCAGCTGCTGTAATAAAGGTAGCAGCAATAACTGCGTCATCATGGGTTGATCTTCACGATAGACAATTTCACTGATCAGCCCATTGGTGTTCTGTTCGCCAGAACGATGAGCGTAGTGGCCTGCCGGAGCAGAAGCCTGTGCTGAACGGTTTGCGTGAGCTGAAGTAAACATAGTCTATCCCGCCTTTAGTTACTGTATGCATATACAGTATCTTCGCCAGGGGAAAAGATCAACCGCAATTTGCCATTTTGCTGCCGGGAATTTAATCGCTTCTCGTGGTTCCTTATCTGTCAAAAGAAGCCCCTGCATTATCCAATCCTTAACGCGCGCTAATGGTTTCATTTCTCCCTGTCGATTGCTGCAACGCTTGCGATTTTCTGAAAGCGTCTCGCAAAACCGCATTCTGGTGAAAAAGTCGGCGAAAATCATCTTGCTGCTGCCCGGGAAGTCCCTTATGTTTTCTCTTAGCGGATCCGTTAACAACTTAAGTTTAATTACATGATTAACAAAGGAATGATCATGAGAAAACTAGTTTGTCCGCGGCTCCCGCAATTTCAGGCCTGCGTCTCACCGCTGGGTCAACTGCATACTCGTCCGCTCTTTGGCGGCTACAGCCTGGCTATTGATGATACGGTGTTTGCGATGGTGGCCGAGGGGAACATTTATCTGAAGGCCTGCGAGCAGAGCGCTGCTTATCGGGTGGAACATCGTAATCCTCTGTTAACGCTGCGCCGACACGGCCGCATAGTGCCGCTGAAGTATTATCAAATTGACGACACTTTATGGCGCGATGAGCAGCAGCTTTTTCGGCTATCGCTACTGTCGTGGCAGAGTGCGCAGCGCGAAAAGAACTGCCGACGGGCGTCGGGCCGCCTGAAGGATTTACCCAATATCAGCTTTCATATGGAATTGCAGCTGATTCACGCGGGCATACCGGACGTTAGGACGTTGCGGGAAGTTGGTGCGCAGGAGGCATGGCTGAGGCTACGCGTAAATAATGCTTCTTTATCGCTGAGCGTATTGCTGGCGCTGGAGGGGGCGATTGCCGGGGTACATGCCGCCGCGCTCCCGACGCCACGGCGTCAGGAGCTTCTCGAATGGGCGGCTACCCGGTAGCGGAAAAGCCTTGTTATTCGGTTTGGGCGTGGACCCGTTGCTGCAGGCGGCAGATTTCAGGCAGCAGCGCCAGCAGCAGGCCAATCTGCTGTAAGACCAAGGGTTCCTTACTGTCCGCGCGCGGTTCCAGATGATGGATCCGGCTTTGCAGGCTGTTCAAAGCCTGTTGCACCCGCTGTTCATCCGCGGGGGTATGGTGCAAGGCGTCATCCACATAACAGACTGCATCATCCAGCAGGGCGAGGATTTCCGGCGTGGACAGTTTTTCCCGATGCGCGCCAAGAGCGGAGATGTAGCTGGTGAACGTGTGGTTAAGGCATAGCAGACGAAAGGCGGTTTCTCGCTGGGTGGCATCCGCGCGTGGTTCAGTCGATAAGTTCGAGACGACGGAGGCCAGCTCAGCATCACGGTTGTAGGCGTCACGACGCGCGACACGGTAGGCCAGCCGGTTGTCGCGGCCCTGATGATACTGCTCCAGAATCGCGTCCAGATAGCGGCAGTTCGCGTTCATTGCCCGGTCCAGCACCCGCGGCAGGTTGCGGAATTTCCAGTCCGGCCAGATGAAGCTGACCGCTGCCCAGGCGATGGCGCAGCCGATCAGCGTATCAATGATACGCGGCAGCGCGACTTCAAAGCCCTCGCCAAGCAGGTTAAAGCACAGCAGCACCAGCAGCGTAATAAACATCGTGGCATGGGCGTACTGCACGTTACGGAAGGCAAAAAACAGCACGCCGGTCAGGACGATCAACAGCAGTTGCCCTTCAACAGAGGGAACCAGCAGCAGGACCGGCAGGCCGATCGCCACCCCAACCAGCGTGCCGATAATCCTTAGCGCCAGGCGATGGCGGGTGGCGTTATAGTTCGGCTGACAGACGAACAGGCTGGTTAGCAGGATCCAGTAGCCATGCTGGAGCCCGGTAAACTGGATAAAGGCATAGCCGGCGCAGAGCACCAACGACATACGTACTGCGTGGCGGAAAAGGGCCGACTCTGGCGACATATTGCGCTGCAGGCGCAGCCAGATATCGCTCAGACCGCCGAGTCTGTCGTCGGCCAGCAGCGTCTCGGTATTACTCCCGGCAGGCGCGGTGGTTTGCACCGATTCAATGGTGGCCAGCTGAGCATCGATAGCGCGCAGGTTATTCAGTAAATACCCGAGGGCGTTGAGCTGCTCGTCGGATGCGCCGCCGGCGCGCACGCGGTCAAGTGCCGCATCGAGATGCATGAACGCCCGTTCAAAATGGGCATCATGCTGATAGGGTTCGCGTAACAGAATCGCCCGCGACAGTTTCTGGCAGGCCTGCGCCTGCATCGAAAGCATTCGCTGGAAACGGAACATCACATCGCTATAGCGAAATTGATCGCGTAGGGTTTGATACTGAATATGCGATGAGCTGGCGCGTTCATGAATATCCTGGGCCACAAAGTAGTACTGCAGGGTGCGGCGGGTGCCGCGCTGACCCCGATCGCCTCGCAGTCGGGTTAGCAGCGAGACCTTGGTTTGGTTAAGCGTAGCTACCAGCTGGCCATTAGCGAGCGCCAGATCGTACAGCGGCGCCTGGCTCTCATCCTCAAGGTCAGGATCAAACAGCCGGGATTTGAGCTCAAGATAGCGGGCCAGTTGCTCATAGCTACGCGCCAGGTTGTCCTGCAATGGACGAATCGGAAAGATCAGGTGCCCGGACAGCGTCAGCAGGTTGTACCACACTGCCCCCGCCAGCAGGAACAACGGCTGCAGATACCAATGATCGTACAGCGTGACGCCGAGCATGGTGTAGATGGCGATAAGCAGGGCGCCGAAGGCAATGGTCGCATAGCGCTGACCGAGGCCGCCAAGCAAAATAAAGCCGATGGTAGACACGGTCAAACCAAGGGCAAACAGCGGCGGCCACGGAAACAGCAGCTCCACGGAGGCGGAGGCGATAAAAAAGCAAACCAGAGTAATGGCAAGATTACGCAGACGGCCGGCCAGACGGTCGTCAAGGTCGGTCAGAGCCGCAGCCACGACGCCCAGGGTGAGGGGGATGGTCAGTTTGACTTCGCCGATCCACCAGGGAAACAGCGTTGTGCCGCAGAGCGCGATAAAAATTCGTACGTTATAAAGCCAGGCGCTGTTCCAGGTGTAGCGGCGTAGCAGGGGGCTAATCATGTCCGTGTTCCGTTCGGTTACTGAAAGCGACGACGCGCATTGGCTTCACGCGCAGCACGCGCGGTTTCCACAGAAACGACCCGGCGACCCACCGGCCAGAGGGCGATGGCGGCGATTTTGAAATTCGCGATCCCCACCGGGATGCCTATGATAGTCAGGCACTGAGCTATACCGCTGAAAATGTGCATCAGGCAGAGCCACCAGCCGAAAAAAATGAACCACAGAATGTTCAGAACGGTACCGCCGGCGTTCAGTAGACCGTTTTTGCGCCCCGGCTCGAGCTCGTCAACATGAATCGCCTCGTTACCGTAGGGAAATAACGAAAGGCGAGTGATTTCCCAGCAGGAACGAGTCAGCGGCAGCGTGACAATCAGAATGATGCTGACCAGGGTGGCGAGTAGCCAGCCTAGAGTGGTGGCGAAACCGCCAAGGATAAAGTTCAAAATATTCAGAATGGTACGCATAAAGCCTCGGTTTTGCCCGGTGGATAATAAGACCTGATGATTGTAACGTTTTTTTGCGCTGGAGCACCTGGTCCGGGGCGGTTAAACTGAAAAACAATCCACCCTGATTGAAAATCGACATTATATGGAACTTAAAGCGACAACATTGGGCAAACGCATGGCTCAGCACCCTTATGATCGGGTGCAGCTACTGAACGCCGGGGTAAAAGTTTCCGGCGATCGTCATGAGTATCTTATACCTTTCAATCAGTTATTGTCAGTGCATTGTAAGCGCGGTCTGGTCTGGGGCGAACTGGAGTTTGTGCTACCGGACGGGAAAGTCGTGCGTTTGCACGGTACCGAGTGGAGCGAAACGCAGCGCTTTTATCATCATTTACATACGCTCTGGCAGCAGTGGAGCACGGAGATGAGCGATATCGCCGCCGGCGTGCTGAAGCAGCAGCTGGCGACGATCGAGCACACTCGCGCAGAAGGCAAGTGGCTAACCCGTCAGCAGGTGGCGGATGTTCAGGATAATATACGCCATGCGTTGACTGGTTTGCCGATGCCCACCAGTCGGCTTGATGCCTTTGATAACTGCCGGGAGCTGTGGCGGGAGTGTCAGCGCTGGTTAGGCGATATTGAAGCGACGCGTCTGGCCCATAACCAGGCCTTTACCGAGGCGATGCTGGAGCAATATCGCGAATTTTTTGATAGCGTTGAGTCGTCCCCGCTCAATGCGTCACAAGCGCGTGCGGTAGTGAACGGCGAGCGCTCCCTGCTGGTGCTGGCGGGAGCGGGCAGCGGTAAAACCTCGGTGCTTGTGGCGCGAGCGGGCTGGCTGCTGGCGCGGGGAGAAGCCGCGGCAGATCAAATTTTGCTGCTGGCATTCGGCCGCCAGGCGGCGCAGGAAATGGATGAGCGGATCCGCGAGCGTCTGGCATCAGATGATATTACCGCGCGTACTTTCCATTCGCTGGCGTTGCATATTATTCAGCAGGGCAGCAAAAAAGTGCCCACTATCAGTAAGCTGGAAAGCGATACTGCGGCCCGCCACGCATTGCTGCTGAAAAGCTGGCAAAAGCAGTGCCAGGAGAAAAAAGCGCAGGCGAAAGGTTGGCGCCTGTGGCTGGAAGAAGAGATGGGCTGGCAACTGCCGGAGGGGGACTTCTGGCAGGACAAAAAGGTGCAGCGGCGGATGGCCAGCCGGCTTGACCGCTGGGTGAGCCTGATGCGCATGCACGGCGGCTCCCAGGCGGAGATGATTGCCGGGGCGCCGGAAGCGGTACGCGACCTGTTCAGTAAACGGGTGAAGCTGATGTCGCCTCTGATGAAAGACTGGAAGGCGGCGCTCAAGGCCGAGAATGCGGTCGATTTTTCCGGCCTGATCCATCAGGCGGTCAATATTCTCGATAAAGGCCGCTTCGTCAGCCCATGGAAACACATTCTGGTGGATGAATTTCAAGATATTTCGCCGCAGCGAGCCTCACTGTTGGCCGCGTTACGCCGGCAGAATAGCCAAACCACGCTCTTTGCCGTCGGGGATGACTGGCAGGCGATCTATCGGTTCAGCGGGGCGCAGCTTTCTCTGACCACCGCATTCAACCACTACTTTGGCGAAGGGGATTGCTGTGCGCTGGATACCACCTATCGCTTTAACGGGCGTATCGGCGAAATAGCCAATGGCTTTATCCAGCAAAATCCGCATCAGTTAAGCAAACCGCTGAACAGCCTTACGGCAGGTGATAAAAAGGCCGTCACGCTGTTAGCCGACGACAAGCTGGACGATCTTCTGGATAAGCTGAGCGGTTACGTTAAGCCCGAGCAGCGCATCCTGCTGCTTGCCCGTTATCACCATCTGAAGCCTGAGGCGCTCAACAAAGCGGCGACGCGCTGGCCGCACCTGCAGCTTGATTTTATGACCATTCATGCCAGCAAAGGTCAGCAGGCTGACTTTGTCATTGTGTTGGGACTACAGGATGGGGAGGATGCATTTCCGGCCCCGGCGCGCGAGTCGATTATGGAGCAGGCGCTCCTGCCGCAGCCGGAAGATTTTCCGGATGCGGAGGAGCGTAGACTGTTGTACGTGGCGCTCACCCGCGCTCGTCACCGGGTATGGCTGTTATTTAACAAGGCGCAACCTTCGCCGTTTGTCGAGATCCTGCAGGCGCTGGATGTGCCCGTGGCCAGGAAGCCGTAATCGCGGCTCGATTATTTCAGGCGCTCGGCAAGATAGCGTGGATAATCCGGGATCAGAATATCGAGCGGTTGACCGAAGTGCGGCGACTGGATAATAAAGTCAGCGGTGGAGACGTTAGTGGCGACCGGAATGTTCCAGACGGTGGCCAGGCGCAGCAACGCTTTGACATCCGGGTCGTGGGGAACGGCGTTCAGCGGATCCCAGAAGAAGATCAGCACGTCGATTTTGCCTTCTGAAATCAGGGCACCCACCTGCTGGTCGCCGCCCATCGGACCGCTCAGCATGGCATTAACCTCCAGGCCGGTAGCCCGGGAGACGAGATTACCGGTAGTGCCGGTAGCATACAAAATATGTTGCGCCAGCAGCGCCTGATGGCGAGCAACCCATTTCATCAGCATATCTTTGCAGTGATCGTGAGCCACCAGCGCGATATGTTTTTGCGCAGGCAGGGTACGTGTTGTCAGTTCCATATTTTCATTCCACATTTTGACCTGCAAACAGATTACTGAATGTGGCTGTCGCTGCAAGCATCGGGGATGAAAATTTTGCTGAATCTGTGGGTTAGGCTGGATGGCCCCCTGCTGCGGATTAGCATACACTTAGGTGAAATAGCAGGAGGAAACCATGAAAGAGAATGATATTGCTGGCATCCTGACCTCGACACGGACGATTGCACTGGTCGGAGCCAGCGACAAGCCTGACCGTCCGAGCTACCGGGTCATGAAGTATCTGCTGGATCAGGGGTATCACGTTATCCCGGTTTCGCCGAAGGTGGCGGGCAAGACGCTGCTGGGACAGCAGGGGTATGCGACGCTCGCCGACGTTCCGGAAAAGGTCGACATGGTTGATGTCTTCCGTAATTCAGAAGCGGCGTGGGGCGTAGCGCAGGAAGCGATAGCCATCGGCGCGAAAACGCTATGGCTGCAGCTGGGGGTGATCAATGAGCAGGCTGCGGTGCTGGCCAGGGAAGCCGGATTGAGCGTAGTGATGGATCGCTGCCCGGCCATTGAACTACCGCGACTAGGGTTGGCGAAATAAAATAAAACCCCGCGTTAGCGGGGTTTTATTTTAGTTGCGAAGGCGCGGAGCCTGCAGCTGCTGACGAATCGTTTTGGCCAGTTCGTCAAGGGACGGCTGTTCCGGGTGTTCGTCGCGGGTTTCGCTGCTCAGCTGCGCTTCTGCCAGATAGGTGTGAATCGGCTGGCCATCATCATCTTCCATCACCACATGGTACCAGGGCGCCGCGCGCAGTTCGTCATTGGCGGCAATTTCATCCTCTTCCGGCTCCGCGAGCGAATACTCGGGATCGACATCGACGATGACGCCCAGGTAGCCCAAGAGCGTATGGCGGACCTGTTGGCCGATACCGAATTTGCTGGCTATCATAGGCACCTCCTGGGAAACATGAATACTCCCTATATGAGGCTCATGTTTCGTTTTTCAAGTTACATGACGCGACAGGCAAACCCCTTCAGATACAGCCCTTCCGGGTAGGTTGCGATCACCGGGTGGTCGGCAGCCTGACGGAACTGTTCTATAAATTGTACATCACGCCCGGCATCAATTGCGGCATCGGCGATGATTTTCTGAAATAAATCGGTGGTCATCAGCCCGGAGCAGGAGAATGTCAGCAGCACGCCGCCGGGGTTCAGCAGCTGGATCGCCAGCATATTGATATCTTTATAGCCGCGGCAGGCGCCCATCAGCTGGCTTTTATTTTCCACGAACTTCGGCGGATCCATCACGATCACGTCGAATTTCTCTCCCTGATCGCGGTATTTGCGCAGCAGTTTGAACACGTCGTCGCGCACAAATTCCGCTTTGGACAGATCCAGTCCGTTGATCTCCACGTTCTGGCGGGCAACGTCGAGCGCCTCCTGCGAGGTATCCACGCTGGTGACCTGGCGGCAGCCGCCCATCAGCGCCGACACCGCAAAGCCGCCGGTGTAGGAGAAGCAGTTCAGCACCCGTTTATCCGCGACATAGCGGCGGGTGGCCAGGCGGCTGTCACGCTGGTCGAGGTAGTAGCCGGTCTTGTGCCCGCCCTGGATATCGACCAACAGCTTCATGCCGTGCTCGGTGATCGGCAGCAGCGCCGGGGGCAGTTCGCCCACCACCGGCCCCTGGGCCAGCTCCAGTCCCTCTTTTTTACGCACGGCGACATCGCTGCGATCGTAAATGGCGCAGTCCGGGAACAGGTTCTGCAGGGCGCTGATGATGGCGGCGCGCTGGTATTCGGCGCCTGCGCTGAGCAGCTGCAGCACGAAAAAGTTGCCAAAGCGGTCGATAGTGACGCCCGGCAGGCCATCGGACTCGCCGGCGATCAGGCGGTAGCTGTCGAGGCCATCGCGCTCGGCCAGCCAGGCACGCCAGGTTTGCGCCTGCTGCAGACGGCGTTCAAAGAAGGCGCTATCGATGGCTTCATTGCGGTCGAAGGTCCACACGCGGGCGCGGATCTGCGACGACGGCGAGTAAGCGCCGCGGGCCAGCCATTTTCCCTGATGGTCAACGATATCGATGGTTTCACCGCTGCGGGCTTTACCTTCCATGCGGGCGACGCCGCCGGAGAATATCCACGGATGGCGACGCAGCAGGGATTTCTCGCGTCCTTTGGCTAACACTAAGCGGGGGAATAGGGAATCTGTCATGGGGCTACCTTTAAGCAACGGGAATGTCGGCACCGAAAAATGGCGCGTAGATTAGCACACCTGGCGCGCGCAAGCATCTTTCGCCCGGCAGGCACAGGTGAGCGTTTCGGCACAAAATGCAGGCGCTTCGGCACATTCAGCTGGTGCGGACTCTCATACCCTGTTTTCTCACCCCAACGAGGAGCAGACGATGAAAACAGGTATCCGCATGGCTGTGGCGATGGTAGCGGCTGTGAGCAGCGGCGCGATGGCCGCGCCGTTTAGCGTGAGCAGCGATGATATGCGTGACGGGCAGCCGCTGGCCCAGCAGCACTGGTTTGCCGGTTTCGGCTGTACCGGAGGCAATGTCTCTCCGCAGCTGGCATGGAAAAACGCCCCGGCGGGTACGCGCAGCTTCGCGGTCACCGTCCGGGATCCCGATGCGCCTACCGGCAGCGGCTGGTGGCACTGGACGGTGGTCAATATCGCCAGCAGCGTCTTTTCGCTGCCCGCTGGCGCGGGAGATAAAAACAGCGCTACACTGCCGGGCGGAGCGATCCAGGGCCGCAACGATTTTGGCTATGCCGGCTTCGGCGGCGCCTGTCCGCCGGCGGGAGATAAACCGCACCGCTATCGCTTTACGGTATGGGCGCTGGATGTCCCCACGCTGCCGGTGGATGCCGGGGCCAGCGGGGCGCTGGTCGGCTATCTGTTACACAGCCATGCTCTCGCCAGCGCACAGTTGACGGCGATGGCCGGGCGTTAAAATAAAAGGTTGGTCTGATGGAGAGTATCCACTTTCAGCATAACGCCTTAACCGCGGCGGAGATCACCACCCGACGGCTATGCAGACTGCATCGCGTGCGGCTGTTCTCCCCGGCGCTCTGTCGGGTGAAACGCGGCAGCAAAGTGATTGTGCAAGGGGAGAGCCGGGTGCTGGCGACTCCGCAACAGCTGATTGTTTTGCCAGCTGATGTGGAACTGGAGGTGATTAACCAGCCGGAGAATGGCCTCTTTTGCTCCGATCTGCTATCGCTGACGCCCGAGCTGCTGACGAGGTTTAAGACTCGTTATCTCAGCGAATCACCGCCAGGACGCCTGACCTCGCTCTGCGCACCGGTGACGACAGAGCTGGCGTTTATGTGGCAAAGCGTTCTGCAGGCGGTGCGGGAGGGATTGTCCGTCGCGCTGCAGCAGCACCAGACCATGGGGCTGCTGCTGGCCCTGTATGAGGTTGGCTATGTGGGCCCGCTGCTCGTCGAGCGGCAGCAGGATCTGTCGGCGCAGGTGCGGCAGCTGATTATGCTGTCGCCGGCGCAGGCATGGAGCGTGTCGCGGGTGGCGAAAATGCTCTTTCTCGGCGAGTCCACGCTGCGCCGTCGGCTGCAGCAGGAATCGCAGAGTTTTCGCCAGATCGTCGAGGAGGTGCGGATGGCCCACGCCCTGGGGCAGCTGCAGACCACCTCGCGGCCAATAGGCGAAATTGCGCAGAACAGCGGATATCAGTCGGGATCGCGCTTTACCGCGCGCTTCCGTCAGCATTATGGTTTACTGCCGAAGCATGTACGCTGAGCGAATTTGCTATCCTCAGCGTATAGCGTGAGCGAAAAGGAGATGATTATGGCCAGTATCTGCACAATGGCATGGGTTTACGGTTCGGTTCAGGGCGTGGGATTTCGCTATTCCACGCAGCGGGAAGCGCTGCAGCTGGGGGTGACCGGTTATGCCCGTAATCTGGATGACGGCGGGGTGGAAGTGCTTGTCTGCGGCGAGGCGGAGCAGGTGGAAAAACTCATCGCCTGGCTTAAAGCCGGGGGGCCGCGCAGCGCGCGGGTTGACCGAGTGTTAACCGAGCCCCATCAACCCACCCGCAGCTGGGACAAATTCGCGATCCTCTATTAGATGCACTTCACCGGCTTCGGCAAGCCGGCGATTTTAGTCGCCTGTTTGGCGGGTCCTTTCGGGAACAGGCGATAGAGATAGCGGCTGTTGCCTTTCTCTTCGCCAAACTTGTTGGCCATCGCCTTGACCAGCATACGGATCGCCGGAGAGGTGTTAAATTCAAGGTAAAACTCGCGCACAAAGCGCACTACTTCCCAGTGTTCAACGGCGAGCGTTATCCCTTCCTGCGCGGCAATGACTTCCGCCATCGCCTCGCTCCACTGGGTGGTATCTTTCAGATAGCCTTCGCTATCCGTTTCAATTTCGTTGCCTTCAAAAATAAACATGATTTTTCACATACCGCCTGAAACTGGCCGCAGTGTAGCAAAAAAAAAGGCCCCGCATAAGCGAGGCCTCTGTTAAGCAGGGGAGCGGTTAGTCCCGGCTGGCGAAGCCCAGGATGCTCAGCAGGCTGACAAAGATGTTGTACAGCGAGACATACAGACTGACCGTCGCGCGGATATAGTTGGTTTCACCGCCGCGGATAATGTTGCTGGTCTCGAACAGGATGGCGCCCGAAGAGATCAGGATGAACACCGCGCTAATCGCCAGGTGCAGCGCCGGCAGCTGCAGGAACAGGTTAGCGACCATACCAATCAGGACGACCACCACGCCGGCCATCAGCATCCCGCCAAGGAATGACATGTCTTTACGCGTCGTCAGCACATAGGCCGAGCAGCAGAAGAAGACCAGCGCCGTGCCGCCCAGCGCCAGGCCGATTAAATCGCCCATGCCGGCAGAAAGATACGCGTTCAGCATCGGCCCAAGGATATAGCCGAGGAACCCGGTGAAGGCGAAGGCGGAAATAATCCCGGTGGGTTTATTCGCCGTTTTGTAGGTCAGGAACATCAGACCGTACATCCCCACGAGGGTCAAAATGAGACCCGGCGAAGGGAGCATCAGCACTGTGCTGGCGGTGGCGGTGATAGCGGAAAACGCCAGCGTCAGGCTGAGCAGGAAGTAGGTGTTACGCAGAACCTTGTGCATGCTGAGCAGCGAGGAACGGTCACGCGATGATGTAATTATGCGATCCATGAGTCACTCTCTTATGACAGATGTAATTAGGGATAAAGAATAAGAAAAACAAGCGTGAAGCCCTAATGCTTTTACCCATCTTTACTTAGTTTTTACCGCTTTTGCCTGGCATAAAATTCTATATAGATAGGGAAAAGCGATATATTTTCGCTTTTCGCGTCGCTGAGCCGATCGAAATCTTATAGGTCACTGAAAAATATTGCCTTATTGCAGTTCTGCGACTAAGTGTGGAAGAGGGGGATTACCCCGTACGTCAAAGGCAAAGGGAAATGACACTACACAAAAAAAATCACATCACCCGAACACTCCTGGCTGTCAGTATGCTGGCTATGAGCGGCGGGGCGCTGGCGGCGCAGGTGCCGCCGGGCACCCAGCTGGCGGAAAAGCAGGAGCTGGTCAGAAATAACGGCAGTGAACCGGCGTCACTCGATCCGCATAAAGTCGAGAGCGATGTTGAATTCAATATCATTAGCGATCTCTTTGAAGGGCTGGTTAACGTGTCGCCAGCGGGGGCGATCCAGCCGCGACTGGCGGAACGCTGGGAAAACAAAGACAACCTGTTATGGACCTTTCATTTACGCCCCGGTCTGACCTGGTCTGACGGCACGGCCATTACAGCGCAGGATATCGTCTGGAGCTGGCAACGGCTGGTCTCGCCGGCAACAGCCTCCCCCTACGCGAGCTACCCTGGCAATATGCATATCGCCAACGCCCGCGAGATTGCCCTCGGGCAAAAGGGACCCGAGACGTTGGGGGTGAAAGCGCTGAACGACACCACGCTGCAGGTCACTCTGACCCAGCCGAATGCCGCCTTCCTGGCGATGCTGGCGCACCCTTCGCTGGTACCGATCGACAAAGTGCTGGTGGAGCGGTATGCCGATAAATGGACCCGACCAGAGCATATCGTCACCAGCGGCCCGTATAAGCTGTCCCAATGGGTGGTGAATGAGCGGCTGGTGGCTGAACGTAATGCAAAGTACTGGGATAATGCGCATACCGTTATTAATAAAGTGACTTACCTGCCAATCTCTTCGGAGGCCGCTGATGTCAACCGCTACAAAGCAGGGGAGATTGATATTGTCTATACGGTGCCGATCAATCAGTTTGCGCAGTTGCAGAAAACCATGGGCGACCAGCTGGACGTTTCGCCGCAGCTGGCGACCTATTACTACGAATTCAATACTACCCGGCCGCCGTTTAACGACGCCCGTGTGCGTCGCGCGCTGAATATGGCGCTTGATAAAGATATCATTGCCGGAAAAGTGCTTGGCCAGGGCCAGCGCCCGGCCTGGCTGATCGGTCAGCCGGATATCGGCGGCGTGACGCTGCATAACCCGGACTACGCCAGCTGGCCGCGTGAGAAACGGATTGCCGAGGCGAAAAAACTGCTGGCGCAGGCGGGGTATGATGAAAGCCATCCGCTGGTCTTTACCCTGCTCTATAACACCTCTGAGTCGCACCAGCGTATCGCCATTGCCGCCAGCTCTATGTGGAAGAAAAACCTCGGCGTCGAGGCGAAGCTACAGAACCAGGAGTGGAAGACGATGCTGGATACCATGCATACGCATAACTTCGACGCCGTCCGCTACGCGTGGATTGCCGACTACGACGATGCCGCCACCTTCCTCAATACTTTCCGTACCGGTGATAGCGAGAACACCAGTCAGTACAGCAACCCTGCTTACGATGAGGCCCTGCGCAATGCGGCGAAAGCCTCCGACGTGGCGACCCGGGGCAAATACTATCAGCAGGCGGAAGATCTGCTGGCGCAGGATGTTCCCGCCATTCCGGTCTATCACTATGTACGTACTCATTTAGTGAAACCCAGGGTGGGCGGTTTCACGCCGGATAAGCTGGGGTATTACTACACCAAAGACATGTACATTAAAAAATAGTCCTCTGGATAGTGGTGAGGAGCGCTGATTTTCTGTGCAAACCGCCTGAAATTCAGACGAATAACACAAAATTGTTTGTTTTTAAGGCAGTTGAACAAAATGGTGCTTTACAGCATCCGCCGAGGTGTTTATAGTGCGCCTCACACCGGAAGTGTGGCCGAGCGGTTGAAGGCACCGGTCTTGAAAACCGGCGACCCGAAAGGGTTCCAGAGTTCGAATCTCTGCGCTTCCGCCATATAAAAGAAGGGGTTACCGAAAGGTAACCCCTTTTTGCTTTGGTGTCTTAGAATAGACTTAGAATATTCACTTAGAATTTTTAGTCTCAATTGGCGGCTTGTCGAGAGTGGGTGACACCTTCGTTTTACGATCATAAATCAGTACCTGGCTTTCTGTTTTATGTCCGCTGAACAGTTGTTTATCCCGGCTGCTTCCTTCGTAATCAGAGATACCTTTCGCCTTCAGATCGTGGAACGTACAGTCGAGAACGTACCCCAGTTTTACAGAAGCCTTATGCCTTGCCTCCTCCCATCGGTGGCTGAATCCTCTTTTACTGAACCCGCTACCATGTGAACCCATCAGGACGAATGCTCCTGGATTGCCGGAATTAGAGAATGTTTTTGCGAGTTCGAAAGCCTGTTTAAGCCGGTCTGTCCACTGCTTAATCTGGCTAACATTGTTTTTACCCTGCTGAATGAAGATTCCTTCCGGCGTTACCTGTCGCCACTGCATGCCGAGTACATCAGCCAGGCGGGCAGCGCAAAGATAGGCTATTTCCATTGCTGTACGAACGACATCATCCGCCTCCTTATAGATGGCCTCGTATTCCGCGTCGGTAATGTACCTACCGCGGGCGACAGCTTTAAATTTACTGACGCCCTGGCAAGGATTCCTTTTAACCATACCCCGCTCAAAACCCCATCTGAAAACACGAGACATGCTACTCATTTCATGATTTGCCTGTGTTTTACTTTGCAAGCCTCGCCTATCCATAAACATCCTGATATCTTCAGTTTTAATTTTATCTGCCGTAATCTTCCCAAATACAGCAAGTAGCTTTTTCTGATGTTGCAGATAATCTTTCTGCGTCCTTGGCTTCAATTCAAGATAATATGCGCTCTTAAGAAATAACCCCCATAATTTACTGAATGTCATTACGTTGGCCTGTTCGTCAATTAATGCCTCATATCTTGCCCATAACTGAGACAAGGGCATTGATACGGGGCCAATTGTGATACATTCTTTTGAGGTCGGTTTGTAATAGTAACTGTACTTATTTGAATAAACGCGGGGAGGAAGTTTGTTATCCTCCTGGTTTTTTCTTTTTCTTCCCATAAGTTAAATAGCATCAAAGTTTGGTTTTTCTTCTTCGTCAGCAACTATTTTGCGGTCGCCGAATAGTGCTGCATTTACGTGTGTCCATGTCACACGAGGCCGGCCATCGCGGCGTTTAACAAATGAAATTCCGGATTTCGCCAAAGCTGAACACTGCTTTGATGGAAAGCGGTAGCCGGTCAGCTCTACCAGCTCATCGTCGGTAAGGAGATCGTTTTCTCTGGTCATGGTCTTTCCTCATCATCCTGGCTATCGCGTTATCTGCTTCATCGCATGCGCGCACAACATCGGACTGGGTCAGGGTCCGCTTAAGTACGCTCGCCGACAGCCGGCCAATTTTGATATCGAAATCTGAAAGTAGAATGGTGCCTGGTTGCCATCGCAGCATTGTGGTCTCCGTTTATAGGGTGGACCACAATGCTAACGACAGCTGCGGGTTATTTCTGATTAGGCTTAATCAGGTTTTGTTTCGGTTGGAATGCGCCATCCTCACGCGTTATCTTGATCTTACGGGGGAAGTGCATACCGAGTTCACACCTGGCCAGCGCTTCGATAATTGCGTTGGTTCCATCTGGTAAAACGACATGAACCGCATCACCTTTCTTCAGGGATAGTCTCAGCATATCAGCGCACCTGCAGTGAACGTTCGCCGATTTCAATATGGGCGCCGGGAACCGGGTTTAAGAGCTCTTCCGGGACTTCCCCACCATCTGCGGCAATCTGGGCCGCTGCCGCTTCTGCTGACTCGATAGCCTCTTTGATTGCCTTTTTATCAGGCGCAACCACTGTCTGAACGGTCACCAATTCATCCGGGAGTAAATCAACGTTATCGATCACCACATTGATTGCACCTTTACGGGCGATGAAGGTGTTTTTTGCCGTTTTGACGGTATCCTGCCCGGCGGCCAGAAGACACTGGAGAACATATTTCTTCAGGTTTGTGATCTTACCTTCGAATGACTTTTTACGGGCGGCCAGGCGTTTAGCTTCTTCGTCGCAGGTTTTCGCCAGACCTTCAAGGTTGCGAACATGGACGAATACCGCATCGAGTTTGTCGCCGAGCTGCAGCTCGAGCCCCTCCATTGTATCGGCGATCATTTCAGCTGACAGACCAGAACCGTCTTCATTTTCCAGCAGCGCCTGGAGTTTAGACATATCTGCGGCAATAGCAATTGCTGTTGTGGAAGTCATTATGCTTTCTCCTCGGCTTTATTCAGTTCTTTGATCCGACCATCTTTAATGGCAATCAGGCGGCGCAGACGGCCAGAAAGATAGCGTTCATGTTGTGCGTCACCGTTGGCCTGTGCGGCTTTAATGTGAACGTCGATTTCACGCGCGATAGGGGAGAACACGCCGTTTAATTCGTTCACTGTCACGCCATGTGCCAGAGTGTTAGCAACACGGCTGAGTTTGTCGTCAAACTCCTGGCGAAGACGTGCTGCGTCCTCTGCGGTTTCGCTGGCATTCTTCAGATCAAACTCTGCCTTGTTTTTCTGGCGATACTCCAGATTGTCGTAAAGGCCCATAAAGATATCGCCGCTGAATCCTAGGCCGGATAACGCCTTTTTAGTGGCATCGGTAAGGGATTTTTTAGCGGCTTCCCCATCGCAGATCGGGCCATATTTGCTGCCGTAAATGTAGGGTGTGCAGCCGTAGGCATATTCTTCTCCGCGAACATCGTTTACCAGATACCAAAGGCGAATTTTCATTACGTGATGTTTTTCAGTGAGGAAACCGCCATTACCATCTGAGATCAGTTCCCATGTATTGTTACCGTCAGTTCCTTTTACAGTCCGTGTAATTGGCGCTCCATCGTCAAAGCGTTCTTCCAGTATATCGACGCCCCAGCCGCTGCCTTTCAGGCCGAACTCACGGGTAGCCAGCATCGTAAGATACGTGCCGTTGATTGAGGTGCCGCCGCCGTTTTGCGTGAATGCTTTGGTAAAGCGCTCATCGGTTTTGAAGACGCGTTTCCACAGCGCCAGGTTGTCTTGTTCGGTGCCAGGATTACCGACTGATCGCACGACTTCTTCAGCGCTAGGCATGGTTTCTTTCTGGCTTATGTGCTCTACCAACTGCTCCACATCATCAGCAATTCTTTGCGCTTTGACGCTCAGTTTTTCCTCTGGCTCGCTGGCGCTGTAATTATCTGACGCATAAACGCCATAACCCATATCGTTAAGCGCCTTACGTGCCTGTTTCGCCTGGGTATCTGTAACGACCGGCGGCGGCACTTCCGCTTTTTCGCCTGCGTTTGAGGCAGTGTTTTCTGTAGTGTCTGGTTGCTTGACAGGTGCGGTGTCGGCTTCTTCAAAGCGGCCGTTTGCATCCAGCCATGAATCGATGTGGCGGCGTAGGCTGTCAGGGAAATGATAGGTATCTTTCGCCGGTACGTTCTGCACTACACCAAAAATACTGTCTCGGTCATATTTCAGAATGTGCTCTGTGGTGCGAAGCGCCATTGACCAACGTTTAAAATCTTCGCGCTCGTCAGCAATGATTTTCTCAGCATCGCGAAGGTTGCCTGATAATACTGGCGCATCGGGAGAAATAGGGAGTAGGGCAACAGCGATCTCCTGATCCAGTGTTGCATAGGTATGTTTATAACCACGTTTTGGCGCGATTTTAACGTTGGTATCAGTGCTGGCGGCGCCGAGTGAGGAATTTTGGCCTGGTACCATTTCTTCACGTTTACCGGGATTCTCAAGCCAGCGTTTTACAAATTGAGAAATAGCCGCTTTGCCCGGAGTCTGGTTTTCAAAATGGGAGAAGATGCCATGGATCAGATTGTTCAGACCTTCCACGTGCATATGTTTCACTGGTTCGTTATTGTGCAAAGCGCAAAGCACATTGAAATTAAAACGGTCATCCTCTTCTATGGATTCGTCGTGGTTATCCAGATCATCAAGATAATCTACAACCTGCGAATAGAGCTGGCCGGTTATCTCTAATTTGCTGAAGAGTAATACAGCAGCAAAACGCTCCCTGGGGGATACCGTCATCAGATCGATAACTTCATCGCCTGCTGGCAACTCGGTGGCGCCGTCATCCTGGCTGTTAGCCACCCATTTTTCACCGTCAAAGGTGTTTTCCTGGGCGAAATGTTCATCGAACTGGCCGACTGCCGGCAGTGGCTGGCCTTCAATGTGTTCCCACAGCTTAGGTTTGAAATAGTTGTCTCCGTTCGCCGGGTAAGACTCCCAGAGTTTTCCGGTCATAATACTTTCAGCGACTTTCTTGTTAGGTGCTTCGACGGCGATCGCCAGCTGCACGGCGCCGCAGTCCTTAATAGCCGATTTTTTTGGCTCAAATAAGCCGTTGTAGATGGTCATTGGTCTTTCCTCTTTCACTACTAATCCGCAGGTTAGGCGTCTTGTTTAATTTCAGGGAGCAGTCCAGCGATCACTCGTTCTGCAGTTTTTTTAGCTTCTTCCAGACGTTCTAGTTCGCTTTCAAGATGAACCTTTTGGCTTTCTGCCAGTTCCTTAATTTCTGATGAATCAACCTTGAGATAGCACTCTCTGTTTCTTCCCTCCGCTAAAATTCCGGATGAATGGAATTCATTACTGTTACTGCAAATATTGATAATTCTGTTTGCGCGATCTAAGCGGTCTGTAATTTCGCGAATTCTTTCCAGCAATTTTTTAATATCCATGGTCTTTCCTCTTGGTTGCAGGCGCAGGTCAGGCGCCGGATCTAGCTAGACGGATAGCAACATTAATCCCGGCTTTTTTCTGCTTGAATGCCGGGAATTTCCCCTTTTCAGCATTGGCGTAAACGGTGCCGGTGGTAGGGTAGAACTCGACACGACGAACACCGCCGATAATGGTGATATGCATCGTTCCTGAACCAAAGTCGCTATTATTTTCGTGCTCAAATGCTGATAAGCCAGCATCGATTATTTTTTCGATGAATGGGTTATTTGTCATAAGAACCTCAAAAAGGTATGTCGCTTTCTTCGATTTGAGAGTGGTCGATGCACAGCAGTTGCTGGATCTGATCTTCAATAACATTTAGCTGTATATCGGCTTCAACTGAGATTTGTTCTTTCCTTGCGCGCAGGGCATTAACCTGCATCCCGATGATGTCGATCGGTTCTAACGGTGGAATGGGGAGCTCCAGCGTTTTGGTCGAAACGAGAACGTATACACCAGGAAACTTCTGTGACATGTCACAAGTCGATGCATGATAAGAGGTTGGTAAAAAAGGATTAGTTGTTGCCAGAACGTAGATTGTTACTGGGATGGTAAGCGCTTCCATAGCGACTCCTTGTTGATGTATACTCAGAGCCGATCAGTGTTGATTCTGTCGGCATTGGTCTTTCCTCGCTACGGGGTTGGTCCCCTGTAGCATTCCGGGCGGTTTGGTCACTGTCCCGGGTAAAATAGCCCACTTCTGTGGGCTTTTTTACGCCTGCTGGTTGCCGGTCTTTCCTGGCCGTCAGGGCTGGTCAGGCCCGTTGGTCATTGGTCTTTCCCCCGGTCTTTCCCGGCGTCAGAGCTGGTCATGCTCACTGGTCTTTCCTCGCCACTTCCCTCTCTTGGAGGGCTTCAGTTTTCACTGAAGGGTCACAAAACCGTGCTGTTAAAAAAATTGCCCGCCGCAAAGCGGGCAAAGACTACACACAGCAGTTTTCCTCTGGTACCACGCTGGCTACGTGATTCTTTACAACTGGGAGCGCACTCCGCCTTTTGATTTAACAACATCGCCATAACTGATAAAAATGAAGTGCGCTCTCATGTTGTATCCCGGACTCTTCCCGGGAGTCACACCGTACCGCCACGATGGTGAATCGCCTGTCGTGCCTGGACACCTAGCTTGCACATTCCGGCTACCCGCTGGGCCATGTACCAAGGAGCCCCCGGACCGCTTCGACGCATGTGCCATACGCCGGTTGCAGTCTTTCCCGCATGTCATCGTACTGTCGGCGACCCGAAGAATTCGCGCCCGTCTTTCCGGGCTGTCAGAACTGTTTCTGAACAACTGCCGCGTGGTTAGTGCGTCGTTGATGTGATGTAATTTAGGTAAATCTAACAATATCGTCAATGATAAAATTAGAAAAAACGAACAATATAGACGTAAAAAATCACATCTATATGATTATGAAGGAGTTATTTTTGTTTGCGAGCTTGCAGCAACTCTTCAAATAAACGATTGAAACCGTCCACTTTTTCGCGAAGTTCCTTTAAATGCCGCTCTTTTTCAGACTCAGGGAGTGAGGAAAAGAGTTTTAAAAGCTCCGCTTCACGTTCATCTAACGGTTTTGGGGTGTCTACCGGAGTTCCCGGGGTGGCAGCTTCGTCGCCGTAAAGTATCCACGTAGGGCTGCATTGAAGTGCGTTACTTAACGAGAATAGGTTTTTCCCGCCAGGCTCACTATCACCGGTTTCCCACTGAGAAATAGTGACGTGCGCGACGTTAACCAGCTTCGCTAAAGCGCGCTGAGTTAGTTTGAGATCTTTTCTACGCGCTCTGATGCGCTCACCTGGCATTGTCATAGTTAGATAATTCTAAATTTCCTTGACTTCGTTATCTCGAACACCTAATTTGTTAGAAAAATCTAACAGGAGGGTGTTTCATGTTAACAACTGATGCAATCAAATATTTTGGTAGTAAGAAAAAACTGGCTGAGGCCGCTGGCGTAAAAGCTCCAACTGTCTACGCGTGGGGGCGTTTGGTTCCTGAAGGTAAAGCAGCTCGTTTATCTCTGATGACTGATGGGGAACTTGTTTATGACCCGAAGGCTTACCAACTGTCAGCCAAATCAGCTTAACCATTGGCGTCATCGAAATCTGATTACGCTTAATCAATTTTCAGCGACAGGAGACGCGAAGTGGAAAACATCGAGGAACTGAAACGAGAGATATTCAGCTGGGCAGCTGAAAGCGGGCAGGAGTTAGTCGCCATCGAGATCAGCCGTATGTGGTTTCGTCTCGGCGGTAATACCGGCGCGCTGAAGCTGCACCAGATTGAAGATGCTGCGGGAAACGCCAACTGGCGGGCGATCAACAACAACCGGCAACAGATTTTTCGTTGGCTGCGAGGCGAGACGAAAGCGGCCAGAACTAAAACCCAGATGCTGGCCAAAGCGATGGAAGCGGCACTGCCGGCAGAACGCTACGCGCGCCTGGACATGTCAACCCAGTATTTGATCTGCGTCGCCATACGCGAATTTGCGGCGGCCATTATCGCGTTATTGCTCGAGGCCAGAGACGGCCCACAGCAAGTCGCGAAGGCATTGCAAGCGATGCGAGAAACACAGCGCCTGACCAGCGCTTAACCTGTACCGAGGAAAGACCAATGAGAACACAAGACCGCATCACCTGGCGGAACGGGTTTCGCCGGAACGGGGTGCAAGTCCCGATGGAAGATATCGAATCGATTTTCGAGGAACGTCGCGCTGCTGCGCTGACAATCTGGGAACGCTACGAGCTACGCAAGGCAGAGCTGCAGGAAGCGGGCCTCACCCAAAAAGAATACGAAATCGCCTGTCGTCAGCTGGCTGACTCGCTGGGGATCTGACGATGAATATTTTGCCATTACTCGACAGACCGATCGCCTTCCAGCGCAGTTTTATTCGCCTGGATATTGGCGTGACGGCTGCGCTGTTTCTGTCACAAATGATCTATTGGACTAACCGTTCCGACGATGACGGATGGGTATATAAAACTCAGGAAGAATGGGAAGAAGAAACTGGCCTTTCCCGCTATGAACAGGAGGGCGCACGCAAGAAACTTCGCTCAATTGGTGTACTACAGGAAAAAAAGAAAGGTGTACCTGCTCGGCTTTTCTACAAGGTTGATAATGATGTTTTATTTCAAGCTCTTGTAGCCGCAAACAAGGATGCGGAAAAACCACATACTGGAATGCGGAAAACCACCAAACAAGTCAGGGGAATACCAGCAAACTTTCTTACAGAGAATACTACAGAGAATATAGATCCCCCTAACCCCCAGGAGGGGGAAGGCGTTGAGTTAATTCTTTCCGATGCACAAAAAGCGCTGGATTTTTACAACGAGCAAACCGGTACCCGCTGCCGAGACCTGAAACCGTTTGTGATGATGCTGACGCCGACCACCACCCGGGCAGGGTACACCCTGGACGAATTGCAGTTGGTTATCCGCTGGGTGCTGGCCACATGGCGCCGCCGTGGTGACAGCCTGCCGAAACCTGCGAACATCTGCCGGATAAATCGCTTTGATGGCTATCTTGCCGACGCTGAGGCGTGGGCTGTTTTGGAGGCGAAGATCGACCCGGAAGCCGTCATGAACGGCTACAACGAAATTTTCGCTGACGTTCTGCCTGCTGCTGAACTGGATGCCGACCGCCGCCGGATGATCGCCCGCCTGGCTGCTCACATGAAAAATAAAACTACCGGTGCATTCCTGGGGTACTTCGAAAAATTCCGCGCTGATGCTCCTGATTTTTATTTCGGTACAGATGGCGGATGGCGAGCCAGCTTTGACTACCTGATGAAACCAGAAACGTTACGTAATACCCGGGAAGGTTCGTTATGACTCCGCAGGAACTGGAAGCTTGTGTGCTGGCTGGCCTGCTAAATGGCGGCGCCAGTCCGGACGCATTCGATGTGATCGCCTCTACTCCTGAAGAATCTTTCAGCATCGGGTTTCACCGTCGCGCGTTCTCCGAAATTAAAAAACAGGCGCTGGCGAACGGCCTGATTGACATGCTGTTTGTCAGTGAAGCACTGGGCGGTAGTAGCCTGGCTGATTTATCAGAAATTACACGTATGCCTGCCACGGTACCGAACCTGAAGGGTTACGCCGGCAAAATGGTTAAGGCGTGGCGCAGCCGCCGTATGGCCGAATTACTGCAGCAGGGCGCTGATGGCATCCGGCAGGCAAACAACCAGGAACAGCGCGATCAGGTTGTTGAAACTGCCGTGGCGCAGCTGCTGGACATGACCGGCGACACTGGAGACGTGCAGCCGGTACACATGAGCGAATTATTGCCTGTGTACATGGAAACCATGCAGAAACGCATGGACGGCGAAGAGGGCACCCGAAACCTGAAAACCGGGATCGAGGAACTGGACGATGCGACCGGTGGAATCAACCTGCAAGATTTGATTGTCGTCGCCGGGCGTCCGGGCATGGGAAAAACAGAATTTGCGCTTAAGATTGTCGATGGTGTTACCGCTGCCGGCGGTGGCGCGTTGATATTCAGCATGGAAATGGCTGCTGCGCAAATCGTAGAACGCTCTCTGGCGGGCTCTGGCAACATGTCGGTTTCACGCCTGCGTAATCCCCTCGATATGCAGGATGAGGACTGGGCGCGCTTTACAGCGGCCATGGAGACCATGAACGGGCGCGATATCTGGATCGTCGATGCTACCGATCTGACGATTGAACAAATCCGGGCTGTTGCAGAGACGCATAAGCGCCGCTATCCGCATCTGGCGATGATCGTTGTTGATTACCTTGGCCTGATTAAAAAACCAAAGGCAGAACGTAACGACCTGGCGATCGCCCACATTTCCCGAAACCTTAAAACTATGGCTATGCGCCTGCATACGCCGACGTTCGCGCTTAGCCAGCTTTCGCGCGCCGTGGATTCCCGTCCTGCGGGCCAGCGTCGCCCGGTTATGTCAGACCTCCGCGACTCCGGTTCTATCGAGCAGGACGCCGACAGCATCATGTTCCTGTACCGCGATGAAGTCTACAACCCTGAAAGCCCGGCGGCGGGGATCGCCGAAATCATCCTGGGGAAAAGTCGATTCAGTGCTGCTGGTGCCGTTATCTATCAGGAGTTTAAAAACGGTCACTTCCTGCACGTTGATCAGCATGTCGGAAAAGAGAAAACACGCATTCAGTTGGAGGCAGCAAAACCACGAAAACAACCGCGTAGATATTCAGAGAAGTACAACACCGATGCATTTTAACTGCGCCTGACCAGCGCTATAAAACCGAGGAAAGACCTATGACCACGAATTTGAATTACCCAAAACCAGTAAATCCAGATGATGGCTGTAACTGGATCCCCGTGATTCTGTGGCGCATGAACGCCGGCGCCCGTGCGCGTAGCCGTTCTGTGTTCGTCGCCGCTCCACGGCCAGAACCAGTTCCGGGGATCACCCCGAAAAAGCCGGTAAAACGTGAAACTGCTGCGCCCGCTGTATCTGGCCGCCGTCGTAAAACACATACCGGTACCGTGATTTATTACAAGGGTGAAAAAACTGTGCGACTCAGCGAGGGGGCTACCGTCTGGTCTGCTGGACCTAATGAGCATTTCGATAAAAAAACTGGCCAGCGTGTCGGCAGCATTGGCCGGCATCGCCTGCTGCTGGAGAGTATTAAACCCCTGAATAGCACCATTGATGAAGTTTCCGCCCAGCAGTTGGTTGCGCTGATGAAGGGTAAGACACTGTCGTATCAGAACATTCTTTCAGCCATCAAAAAACATCATCCTGATGCTGAGATCACCTTACGTGATCTGCAAAAACGTATCTCGACGATGCTTGCATCGAATCACGTCGGAATTATTCGGCATGACGACATGCCAGTGCCGCATTTCACACTGACCAGCGTGGATCCCCGCTATTACGCCAACTCAGAAAAAACGAGGGCATGAGGCATGGCCGGGCAATCAGATTATCTGCCGCCCGGCTTACCGCTCAATCGTGCCAAATGGCCGCAGGAGTGCCAGCTCAAAGAGCACTACGACATGCGGGCAGCGGCACTCATACGTCAGCTGTTCGAGAAGAAAGTTACTCGTCAGTTCATTGTTGAGTCGATTGCAGCGACGCCGGAAAGCTACCGGGAGTTTTTCAAAGAGAGATTAAATTTTTGGCGGGAGAAGAGAGCATGAAACAGTTTCTAAACAGCGGTTTGATTGGAGTTCAAAAAAATGGCTAAAAACTCGATCGATGCTTATGGCGCCAGCGGTAAGACAAACGTTCTGATGTTCGAGCCGGAAAATCTGCATATTGTCACTGACAAGGCTCATCCGCTTTACGATGAGCGTATTCACTTACCTCTCAGTGAGGCAATGGTGCTGAACATCATGGACCAGGGTGTTCTGGAGCCGATTATTGTGTGGAAAGACCCGGAAACGGGGCTGTCCTGCGTGGTCGATGGCCGTCAGCGTGTCCGTCACACCCTGGAAGCTAACAAGCGCTTGGCAAAAGAGGGTAAAACCCCGCTGCTGGTTCCGGCAGTCACTAAACGCGGTTCAGCTGTTCGCATGGCTCAGGCAATGGTCAGCGCAAACGAAATCCGCCAGGCCGATACACCACTGGGTCGAGCAAAGAAAATGGCTGATGCGCTGGAGCGCGGGCACGATGAGGACGATTTAGCACTGATGTTTGGCGTGAGTGTCCAGACAGTACGTGCAACGCTGTCGCTACTGGATGCCACCCAGGCAGTTCGCGATGCAGTTGAGTCTGGAATTGTCACCGTTACCCAGGCCCGTCAGCTGGCATCACTTAAACCTGAAGAGCAGCGGGAGAAGGTCTCTGAAATCGAAGCGGCAACTGCTGGCACAACCGGCCATGAAAAAGCCCGGCGTCAGCGTCAGATCCTCAGTGATGCAAAGCCGCGCCTGAAAACCCGCAAAGAAATCACAAAAGCCTTGGAATCTGCCGAGGGTGAGTATGCAAGCGCACTCCGTTGGGTGCTTGGGGAGGCGCAATGAACGTTGAACCTGAAAGTTACAGCCAGCATGCCCTGCTCGGGTTCGCAGCTGTGGTCGACATTGCATGTTGGGTCGCTGTGATCGTCGTGACCTGGGGGATCTGCAAACTGATTGAGTGGTGGACGGCATGAACGAAAAATACACCCTGATTTATGCAGATCCGCCCTGGACCTACCGCGACAAAGCCAAAGATGGAGAACGTGGCGCCGGGCATAAATACCAGACAATGACTGTGCTCGATATCTGCCGTCTCCCGGTCTGGGAGCTGGCCGCTGAAAACTGCCTGCTGGCTATGTGGTGGGTTCCGACTCAGCCGCTGGAGGCGTTGCGGGTAGTCGAGGCGTGGGGCTTCCGCCTGATGACCATGAAAGGCTTTACGTGGAACAAATGCTACAGCCGGCAGACCAACAAACTGGCCCTGGGAATGGGCCATTTAACCAGGGCGAACAGCGAGGATTGTCTTTTCGCTGTGCAGGGGAAATTACCCGCCCGGTTGGATGCAGGGATCGTTCAGTCATTCACCGCCCCGCGTCTCGAGCATTCGCGCAAACCAGATATCGTGCGCGAAAAGCTGGTGCAGCTGCTAGGCGATGTACCGCGTATTGAGTTATTCGCTCGCCAGTCATCGCATGGTTTTGATGTGTGGGGAAATCAGTGTGAATCGCCAGCGGTGGCGCTGCTGCCGGGCATTGCAGAATATATCGGAGAGGTTGCTTAACCATGAAAAATACTATTCAGGATTTAATGAATCACCAGTTCGCCATGCTGGAAACCGTCACCGATCCCAATATCAAAGGCGACCTGCTTCAGGAAGAGTTATCGAGGGCAAAGGCGGTAGTTGAGATCGTCGGGGTAATGGTCGGTACTTATCGCGTCGCCCTCGACGCTCAGAAGGCTATTTATGACGGTACCGCAGGCAATGTGCCTAAGGAAGGTGCGAACAAGTTCCTGATATGAGATCATCATATTCATCCGGAGCG
>OLYC01000071.1_pt1 | contig 96581 bp, 78 predicted proteins | sample 1674271 | NCBI WGS metagenome assembly OLYC01 (sample SAMEA103958154, study PRJEB25191) | human gut metagenome
AATCAGTTACGATTATGGAAAGATTAAGAAGAACAATGATGTTCGTTCCGGGCAACAATCCCGGAATGATGCAGGATGCCTTCATCTACGGGCCGGACTCGATCATGCTCGACCTGGAGGACTCCGTGACAATGGCCGAGAAAGACGCTGCCCGTCTGCTCGTTTACAACGCTCTTAAATCAATAGACTACGGCGACACTGAGATGGTTGTCCGCATCAATCCGCTCAGCACCCCTTACGGCCACAAGGACGTGGAGGCTGTCGTGAAGGCCGGCGTGCAGGTGATCCGCATGCCGAAGACCGAGACCGCCGACGAGGTCCGCGAGCTGGAGGCGGAGATTGAGAAGGTCGAGAAGGAACTGGGATGCCTTGGCAGAACCCGCATGATGGCCGCCATCGAAAGCGCCGAGGGCATCTGCAACGCCTTCGCCATCGCCAAGGCCTCGAAGAGGATGATGGGCATCGCCCTCGGAGCCGAGGACTATTGCGCCAACCTCAAGACCCAGCGTACCCCGGGCGGAGCCGAGCTCCTCTATGCCCGCGAGACCATAGTGGTGGCCGCCAGGGCAGCCGGAATCGACGCTCTCGACACGGTATATTCAAATCTCGATGACATGGAGACTTTCCGCAAGGAGGTCGAGCTCATCAAGACCCTCGGATTCGACGGCAAATCCATCATCAACCCTCGTCAGATCCAGATCGTGAACGAGGTGTTCGCCCCGACCGAGAAGGCCATCGAGAAGGCTAAGAAGATTCTCGCCGCCATCAAGGAGGCTGAGAAACGCGGTTCGGGTGTCATCGCCGTCAACGGCAAGATGGTTGACCGTCCTGTTGTCATCAGGGCTCAGCGTACCATCGATCTCGCCATCGCTTCAGGCATATTAACAAAGGAGGAAGTTTATGAGTAATATAAGGGAAAGGGCGGCGCTGATTAACGAGGCTGCCGCCGCTATGGGCAAGAAGGTGTATTCTGGGGAGACTCCTAAGAACACCACGTTCCGCAAGGATCTCCAGAAGGTTCAGTCAAAGGTGGTCACGCTGGAGGATGCCATCAGGCTCAGTGGCCTGAAAGACGGAATGACAATCTCCTTCCACCACCATTTCAGAGGCGGTGACAAGGTTGTGAACATGGTCGTTGGCAAACTGGCCGAGATGGGATTCAAGAATCTCCACCTCGCCGCGTCCAGCCTTTCCGACGTCCACGCTCCGCTGATCGACCACATCAAGAACGGAGTGATCACCAAGATTTCCACATCCGGACTTCGCGGAGAACTTGCCAAGGAGATCTCACACGGTCTGATGAAGGAGCCGGTTGTGTTCCGCAGCCACGGAGGACGTGGAAGCGCCATCGCCAACGGTGACCTTCACATTGATGTCGCGTTTCTGGGCGCGTCCTCCAGCGACCCTGCCGGAAACGCCAGCGGTTACTCCCGCTCCGAGCACGCCAAGTCAATCTGCGGTTCCCTCGGCTACGCCAAGCCTGACGCCCAGTACGCTGACAAGGTCGTGATCATCACCGACGATCTCGTTGATTATCCGAACACTCCGAACTCGATTTCCGAGCACGATGTCGATTACGTTGTCCTCGTGGACTCAGTCGGAGACTCGTCCAAGATCTCTTCGGGAGCCATCCGTGACACCAAGAACCCTCGTGACATCCTGCTCGCGATGAACGCCGCCAAAGTCATTGTCAACAGCGGTTATTTCAAGGAAGGATTCTCGATTCAGACCGGATCCGGCGGAGCCTCGCTGGCCGCTGTCAAATATATTCGAGAGGAAATGATCAAGAGGGGCATCCACTCCAGCTTCGCGCTCGGAGGAATCACCGCCCACATGGTCAAGATGCACGAAGAAGGCCTCATCGGGCGACTCATTGACGTTCAGTCATTTGACCGCGTCGCCGCCGAGTCCATCAAGAACGATCCTTTCCACAAGGGAGTCTCCGCCAATGAATATGCCAGCGCGGATGAACCTGGATCAGCCGTGCACTATCTCGACATCGTGATTCTCTCGGCCCTTGAGGTGGACGTGAACTTCAACGTCAACGTGCTTGTGGGCAGCGACGGAGTCATCAGAGGAGCCGTCGGAGGACATCCTGACACGGCGGCCGACTCGGCTCTCTCGATCATTGTCTGCCCTCTGATGCGCGGACGCATCCCTTGCGTCGTGGACGAGGTCACAACCCTCATCACCCCTGGCTCGACAGTCGATGTTGTTGTCACTGAATATGGCATCGCGGTCAACCCGCGCCGTCCTGAGATCGCCGAGCGTCTGAGGGAGGCCGGACTGAAGATCGTGGACATCCATGACCTCAAGGAACTGGCTCTGAAGTCCATCGGAGTCCCTGATCCGCTTCCGTTCGGAGAGAAGGTCGTGGGAGTCGTGATGAACCGTGACGGCTCCGTGATGGATGTCATAATGAACATCGAGGACTAAGACTGTTTTTTATGGAGATTACGCTTGACCAATTGCTGGCAAGTCGTGAGGAACGGGCTTCTTTCCAGAAGGAACTTTTGAAAGGTTACCCTGGAAAGACCCTGGTCTGCCTCACGGTCATAATGCCGGGTAAGGTCAAGCGTAATCTGCAATCGCTTGTGGTCGCCCAGGCCGCGGTCACGGCTATGGTCTTGGCTTTCGGTGACTCTATGCTCAAAATCAGGCTCCGGGATCTGCCGACCGGCTACGAGGCGTATCTCGTGACCCCGCTCTCCAACGAGGAAGCCAAAAAGGAGACCTGCCGGATCGAGGACACTCATCCGCTCGGCCGTCTTTTTGATTTGGATGTGATTGACGCTGACGGAGTTCCTATGTCAAGGGAGTCGGTGGGCCTGAGTCCGAGAAAATGTCTTGTCTGTGACAACGAGGCTCGCTATTGTATGCGAAACCGTACCCACACTATGGCTGAGCTCACCGCGAAGATTGACGAAATGATTGAGTCCTATGTGCGATAACCGTCACTACATAAGCGAGGCTCCGCTGTCGTTGAACTCTGTCCGGAGACGGGTCGAGGCTTTCCTCGCCGCCAACGGGCTGAGACTGGCTCCGCTGGACCGTTATGTGGTGGTGACACGCGACGAGGACGGAGACGAAATCCTTGCCGGCGGCGGTCTGGACGGCAACGTCATCAAGTGCGTCGCGGTGTCGGAATCCGCTCGCAGCGAGGGACTTATGAACATTTTGGTGTCCCGTCTCATCGCCATCGCCCGTGAGGAGGGCAGGGAATCGGTCAAAGCTTTCACTAAGCCGGAGAACGAAGGAATATTCAAAAGCCTTGGGTTCGGGTTGCTTGCGTCAGCGCCGAAGGCCATTCTGATGGAGAACGGCAGGGGAGGGCTTCCGGAGTACAAGAAGTACTTGGCTTCGCTCGCCCGTCCGGGCTGGAACGGGGCCATCGTGATGAACGCCAATCCGTTCACCAAGGGGCACAGGTATCTGGTTGAGCAGGCCGCCTCGCTGGTTGACAATCTCTATGTGATTGTCGTCAGGGAGGACAGGTCGCGCTTCCCTTATGCCGAGAGGAAGGCCATGATCGATGCCGGTTGCGCCGGACTTGACAACGTGATCGTCTGCGAGGGAAGTGACTACGCCATCTCGGCGGCGACATTCCCGACCTATTTCCTGAAGAAGCTGGACGACGCGACGGACACTCAGATTGCCCTTGATCTGGATCTGTTTGTGAATCATATCGCCAAGCCTCTTGGAGTTACGGTACGTTTCGCCGGCAGTGAGCCGGAGGATGCGCTGACCCGCCGCTACAACGAACTGATGGCGGAGATTCTGCCGGGAACATCGGTCGCTGTGGTTCGACAGGCTCACCAACCGGACCCTGAGCTTGTCAAAGGGTCGGCGCTTCGACAGGCTCGGCGACCAATAGATTTTGTTGAGATCCCAAGACTTGAGCAAAAAGGCAAACCGCTCAGCGCCACTTCGTTGAGGCGGGCTTTGGACAAAGGCGGCTTCAAAGAGGCGATGGAATATATTCCAAAATCCACCGTCCCTTACTTGGTCGCCGACCTTGCCGAGCGTGCGTTGAGGTTGGAACTCGACACGACCCCCAAACCGGGACTCGTGGACAGGCAGGACAACGGTGCCCACAAAGACATGGACTATGCGCTGATGTCCAAAAGCATCTCAGCTTTAAGACCTTATCTGACAAGACTGGCTGTGGAGTCCGCCAAAGACATTGACCCGGCAAAGATAAAGGAGATCGGCATCGAGGCCGAAAAAGCGATGCTGAAGGCCACCGGCGGAGTGAATACCCACAAAGGAGCCCTCTTCTGCATCGGCCTTTCCGTCGCCGCGGCCTCTTACCTCGCATCTACAACGGGATCTGTGGAAGCATATTCATTCAAAGAACTCGTGTCCCGCGCCGCGTCGGAGATCCCTTCCGCCCGAGGTACGCACGGAGCCGAGGCCAAGAGAAGTTTCAAGGCTGTCGGCGCTCTGGAGAACGCCCGCGCGGCCTATCCGGAACTATTCACAGACTGGCTGCCGTACTATCGTTCGCTGGAAGGCGATCCTTTCCGCTGCCATAAGACGCTGCTTCACATAATGACGACCCTTGACGACACCAACATCCTCCACAGGAGGGGAGCGGAGGGTCTCGCCCACGCCGAAGCCGAGGCCGCAAGGCTTCTTGAGGACTTCAGCGAGAGCGGATTGTCGTCTCTGAACAAGGATTTCATCAGGGAGAACATCTCGCCCGGCGGAAGCGCCGACATGCTGTCCCTGACGATTTTTATAGAAAGCATAATTAACAATATTTATTAACACAAAACTAATTTTATTATGGTAGAATTGATTCCCAATGGCGTTTACCTGAAAAATGGCAAGACTATCGTCAACGATGCCGCAGGAATGCCATCTGCCGATGAGGCCCGCGAAAACACTATCGCCTACAGAATTCTCCGTGCCCACGATGTGGACGGAAGCAAAGGCAAGAAGATGCGCATCAAGTTCGATGCGATGGCTTCACACGACATCACTTATGTCGGAATTATCCAGACAGCCCGCGCCAGCGGACTTGACAAGTTCCCTATCCCTTACGCGATGACCAACTGCCACAACTCTCTGTGCGCTGTCGGTGGTACCATCAACGAGGACGACCATATCTTCGGTCTCTCCGCCGCCAAGAAGTACGGTGGCATCTATGTTCCTGCCAACCAGGCGGTTATTCATCAATATGTCCGCGAGGCTCTCGCCGGTTGCGGCCGCATGATCCTCGGTTCCGACAGCCACACGCGCTACGGCTCGCTCGGCTGCATGGGTGTGGGCGAAGGTGGCGGTGAGCTTGTGAAGCAGCTCCTCCACAACACTTGGGACATCAACGCTCCTGAGGTTGTGCTGGTTTGGCTCGAAGGCAAGCCTAAGAAGGGTGTCGGCCCTCACGACGTGGCCATCTCCCTCGTCAAGGCCGTGTTCGAGAACGGTTTCGTGAAGAACAAGGTGCTTGAGTTCGCCGGCCCTGGCGTGGCTTCCCTCCCTACCGATTTCCGTAACGGAATCGACGTGATGACCACCGAGACCACCTGCCTCAGCTCTATCTGGGTTACCGACGAGAAGGTTGAGGAGTATTACAGGATGCACGAGCGTCCTGAGGCTTACAAAGAGCTCCAGCCGGGCGAGATCGCTTACTACGACGCGATGATCCGCATCGACCTCTCCAAGCAGGAGTCCATGATCGCCCTTCCGTTCCATCCTTCCAACGCCTACACTATCCATGAGTTCCAGGCTGACCCTGAGGGAATCCTGAAGAAAGTGGAGGAGGATGCCAAGAAGCGTTTCGGCGACAAGATCACCATCGATCTTGAGAGCAAGGTAAAGGACGGCAAGGCTTTCGCCGACCAGGCCATCATCGCCGGCTGCTCCGGTGGTACCTACGACAACCTCAGCGAGGCCGCCGCGATCATGAAGGGCAAGACCATCGGCAACGACTACTTCACAATGTCCGCCTACCCTCAGTCAACCCCTGTCTATCTCGCGACCACCCGCAATCACATTGCTGAGGAGTTGCTTGAGGCCGGTGTTGTGATCAAGCCGGCGTTCTGCGGCCCTTGCTTCGGAGCCGGTGACGTTCCTGCCAACAACGGACTCTCGATCCGTCATACCACCCGCAACTTCCCGAACCGCGAGGGCTCGAAGCCTGGCCAGGGACAGATCTCCCTTGTCTGCCTGATGGACGCGCGCTCTATCGCCGCCACGGCCGCCAACGGTGGAGTCATCACGGCAGCCACTGACATCCAGTACGAAGACACGCACAAGCCATATTCATTCGACGACCGCATCTACAAGAGCCGCATCTACTACGGATTCGGCAAGGCCGACCCTACCGTCGAGCTCCGCTACGGACCGAACATCAAGGACTGGCCTAAGATGTACCCGATGCAGGATAACATGCTCCTCGAACTCGCCGCTGTCATCCACGACCCTGTCACCACGACCGACGAGCTCATCCCTTCGGGCGAGACTTCCAGCTACCGTTCCAACCCGCTGAAACTCTCCGAGTTCGCTCTCTCTCGCCGTGTTCCTGAATATGTCGGGATCAGCAAGCGCATCCAGGCGGAGGATCTTGAGCGCCGCGCCGGCAAGGCTCCGCAGCACGTTCTCGACGCTCTCGCCAAGGTGGGCGCCAAACCGGAGGACACCTCGTTCGGCTCATGCGTGTTCGCCAACAAGCCTGGCGACGGCTCTGCCCGCGAGCAGGCCGCTTCCTGCCAGAAGGTGCTCGGCGGCGACGCCAACATCTGCTATGAATATGCCACCAAGCGTTACCGCAGCAACTGCATCAACTGGGGCATCGTTCCTTTCACCATCTCAAAGGAGACTCCTTTTGAATATGTAGCCGGCGATTTCGTCTATGTTCCCGGCATCCGTGAGGCCATCCTTTCGGGCAAGGAGGAGATTGACGCCAAGGTGATCAGCGCCGAAGGTGTGAAGGACATTTATCTCTACTTCCAGAATCTGACCGCTGACGAGAGGGAGATTCTCGCCGACGGTTGCCTGATGAACTTCTACGCCGCCCAAAGGAACAAGTAGTTGGAAATATTCACTTTAGGCTTGCGTCCATTTTTATGGCTCGCAGGCCTGAGGTGGTTAAGTAATCATTAAAAAATAACCTGCATCATCTTAAGGAATCTTTTCGGTCTATATCTTTTTTCATCAGTCGTGTACCTCCAGTACACTCCTTCTTCGAAAAAAGATCTATCCTCGAAAATCTTCTCTTAATCTGAAGCAACTTATTATTTTTATGTTACTAAGCAATCATATTCGTAAAACACTTAAATTTTTAATATTCAGTTATGAAAAAAATTCAGATGGTCACTCCTCTCGTTGAGATGGATGGTGATGAAATGACAAGGATCCTGTGGAAGATGATTAAGGATGAGCTTATCATTCCATTTGTTGATCTGAAGACAGAATACTATGACCTCGGCCTCGTTCATCGTGACGAGACCGGCGATCAGGTGACAATCGACTCCGCCAACGCTACCAAGAAGTACGGTGTTGCCGTGAAGTGCGCCACCATCACTCCTAACGCCAAGCGTATGACCGAGTACAACCTGCATCAGATGTGGAAGAGCCCGAACGGAACGATCCGTTCGATGCTGGACGGTACAGTGTTCCGCACACCTATCACCATCCCTTCCATCTCTCCGGCAGTGAAGTTCTGGAAGAAGCCTATCACCATCGCCCGTCACGCCTACGGTGATGTTTACAAGAGTGTTGACATCCGCGTTGAGGAGCCGGGAGTCGCCAAGCTCGTCTTCGAAGGCGAGAGCGGCAAGAGGGAAGAGCAGATAGTCCACACCTTCAAGGGTCCCGGCGTTCTCCAGGGAATGCACAACACCGACGCTTCCATCCGTTCTTTCGCCCACGCTTGCTTCAAGTACGCCCTTGACCTCAAGCAGAGCATCTGGTTCGCCACCAAGGACACCATCGCCAAGAAGTACGACGGACGTTTCCGTGAGATTTTCGAGGAGGTGTTCGCAGAGTACAAGGACGCTTTCGAGGCCGCCGGCATCGAGTACTTCTACACCCTTATTGATGACGCGGTCGCACGTGTGATGCGCAGCGAGGGTGGCTTCATCTGGGCCTGCAAGAACTACGACGGTGACGTGATGAGCGACATGGTCTCCACGGCCTTCGGTTCCCTTGCCATGATGACCTCTGTTCTTGTCAGCCCTGACGGCAAGTACGAGTACGAGGCCGCCCACGGCACCGTGACCCGTCACTACTACAAGCACCTCCAGGGCGAGGAGACCTCCACGAACCCGATCGCGACGATCTTCGCGTGGAGCGGCGCGTTCCGCAAGAGAGGCGAGATGGACAACATTCCAGAGCTTGTCAACTATGCCGATCAGCTTGAGGCCGCCTGCTTCGACACCCTCAACGCCGGCATCGTGACCAAGGATCTCGCCAACCTAATGGAAGGCGTGACTCCTCAGGTAAAGAACTCCGCCGACTTCATCGCCGCCATCCGCGAGCGCCTCGAAAAGCGTCTCGCGTAAGTGGTTGAAAATCAGCCATAAAAGCGATGGTCTTTAGTCGTTATCAACTAAAGACCATCGCTTAATCCGTTGTGAAACAGAGTCTTATCCTCCACCGACAGAAGCTTAACCTTTGCGTAAGGTCGCACTGACCGGTCGCAGAACTAAAGGTTCGACAAAGTTTACCAGCCATCGAAGAGCCTCTCGTAAGGTTTCACACAGAGCCTTCTGGCCTCTGGTCAGATCACAGGTTCGGTCACTTTATTGATTACGGACTGGACACGTGTCTGGTCGCATGCCTGATTGCATGCCTGGACACGTACTCGATTACATGCCTGGACACGTACTTGATTGCAGGACTGGTCACAGAACTGGACGCGTGCCTGTTCACATGCCTGGACACGTGCTTGATTGCAGGACTGGTCACAGGGTTGGACACCTGCCTGGTCGCTGAGCTTGTCGAAGCGACATTCCCGGTCGATGAATAAGAGCGCCATCTGCATGGTGGCGCCAACGAAAAGGACTTCCCGAATTTTTGCACGTTACCAAAAATTCGGAAAGTCTTTTTTGCAGCCTTGTCCGCAGAATCGGATGCGCGACCCACTGTATACGTCCACTTGATCTTTGATCATATTCAATGATGTTATTTTGGTTTATATTGTAAACTTATTAATATTTGTAATGCCGTTGAGGTTAAAGCGCATAGCTGTTAATGGCGAAAAATAATGTAAATCAAAATGTTATGGGTAGAGAAGGGCTTCAAAGGCAAGAAGCCTTGCACCACCTGCCGCGCGACCGACACAGGCGTCAAGGCTTTCAATGAATATGTCGATGCGCTCAAGGATTACCTCTCCTTGCAAGACCGGCGATAGTATTGTCAATGAACAAGATAAGTGCGTACCTTAGACGACACATGAATATACCGATGTGCTCTTACCCTGTTCTTGAATATGCGAGGTCTGGCTTCAGAAGTCAGTGGCGTACATGCCCCCAGACAAAAGTCTCGGTGAGAGTTGAAAAGTCTTTACCCCCTATACGGGGGCGACAACGAATTCTCAATCCTCGGAGAGGGTATTAAGACAGTCTCCCCCTAAAAGTGCTTAGAGCGAAGAACCTTCGTGTTCTACGAGCGGGATTTCGGCGTAAAGACGCTCGTGGAGAGACAATTGTCCCTCTAAAAGCGTGAATGAGGCTGAATGTCGCTTGTAGGAGAACAGTGTCAGGCCCTGTTGGGTCTGCAGGGCATATCCCGTTTTGGTATTATCCAAACAAGAGCATACCATTGTTACAAAACCTTGCTTTTATTACAAACATTAGGAAGAAGAGCAGCTGAATAACTGGGTCCTGGACTGGTCGCCGAGCCTGTCGAAGCGACCAACCACCCACGAACTGATTAACGTCACGAGTATAGTGGCGGCAGCAAAAAAGAATTTCCAAATTTTGCACGTTACCAAAATTTGGAAATTCTTTTTTTGCTGCCTTGTTCCGCCGTTTCTTTACGCTGCACTTGCCAGGGTCTCTTTCAGTGGCATTTCGTGTACGGACATCGGTTTTTACTTGCAACACTATCATCAGGTCTCCTAACTTCCTTTTCTTCCCGCTTCTTCAGTCAGATAGTATCGCTATCTTCCTTGGAAGAAGCGGTCGAACCTGAAATTTATCACTCTCAATCCAGCACCCGAACCGGGAGCAATCGAACTTGTTCGGATAGCCGAGATGAGCAGCAGGGGAAGAGCTTGCTCTTAATCTTCAGACAAACAATTCAAAACAGCTTCTTGGTTGTATATTTCTCTTCAATGCGACAAGATCTGTCGCTTTTGATTGTTATATTTGCGGCAAACACTTCTGAATATGTCTAAACAAATCAGGTTGTTAAGTGCGATAGTGAACAAACTAAGCGGCATCAGTGAATATGTCAGCAAAGAGGCTCTGCTGGAGGCCATGTCAGGCGAAATGGCTGAGAATGGCCCCTCTTCTTTGCGGACTCTTCAGCGGAACATCAAGACCATTGAGGAAGTGTTCGGGATCGAGATTCAGAATGTCAGAGGGAAAGGGTATCACATTGTTGGCAGAGACCCCGTTTACACCGATCGGTTCAAGGAACTACTTTCTGAGTTCGAGATTATAAGTACTGTCGGCTCTGACTCCGGGACACGTGACTATATCATTCCGGAGCAGAGGAGGATGATGTTCAGCGTTGATATTCAGAAAATCCTAAGGTCGATAAATCAAAGACGGAAGGTGCGCTTTTCATATTCATTGCCAAGGCTTGGAGGCAAGGAGGCTGAATATCTCGCCGAGCCGTATTTCCTGAAGCAGTCGCAGAACCGCTGGTATCTCGTGGCGATGGTCGAGGGAGTCCTGAAATGCTTCGAGTTGGGCAGGTTCAAATCCTTCAAGGTTCTTGACGAGGATTTCATCCGAGACGAGAGTGTCCATGCCGGGAATCTTTTCCGCGATTGCTTCGGAATATGGGATGACCCGAAGATGCCCGTAGAGGACATTCGCTTGAGGTTCAGTCCTTTGGATGGCCGTTTTATCAAAACCCTTCCTATTCATACCTCTCAAAAAATCGAAGAGACCGAGGAATATGTAGAAGTGACTCTCCGCCTTAAGATAACCAACGATTTCGTGATGGCCCTTCTCTCCCGAAGCTCCTCCGTCGAAATCCTCGCACCCCAGTCCCTCAAGGACCGGATGAACACCATCTGGGCGGCAGCGTTGGAACGGAATAAATGATTGTTAACTATTTAAACTATATGATTATGGCTGATATTGATAAGATCAATGATTTCATTCAATCTTATTTGAAGAAAAACAAATTGTCAAGTATTACAGTTGTTGAGATTGCGTCACATCTGGATAAGCAGGGTTTGTTGAAAGATAGGGAAGATCGAAGAGGGGCTCCGTTGAGAAGTTTATGCAGGAAGGGGAAAATCCATTGCAGTAGTCAACCAAATTGTAGGAATTGGATTATAAAATATGATCCGAATTATGAATTACGCTCAAATTCAAATGATCTTGAGTCGATTATACATGGGCAACAATGTGCCACATTACAACAAGATGGAACGACCATAGGACAAACACTTGAAAAGCTGAATGTTCCGGATGACTATAGTGAAGAGTCGTTGATCAAATGTGGTTTTGTTGGGTTCCGGCCAATCAAGAAATGCCGTATGGATTATGCGGTTTTTCCGAAAGTTCCTGGTGTTTATATTGTCCTAAGGAGAAGCAAAAAAAGGCCGGAGTATCTGACAATTGGTTCTGGAGGTCATTTTAAAGATGAAGATCCGAATGTAAGTGTTACCGAGTTGTCTGACAATTGGGTAGAAGGGGCAAGCGTGGTTTACATTGGAATGACAACAACTACTTTACACAAAAGATTATCGGCTTATATGAAGTTTGGTGAAGGCAGAAAAATCGGCCATAAGGGCGGGCGTTATATATGGCAATTGGCAGATCACGAAGATCTGATTGTTTGCTGGAAAGAAATGCCGAATGGATCACCGAAAGAGTATGAAACGGAATTGATTCTTGATTTCAAGAATAAACATGGGAATAGAAGACCGTTTGCTAATCTTCAAGATTAAGATGAAGTGACTCTTTTACAGATGATTAATAGGGACGATGTTATAGAATTTATCCCTAATCATTTTGTTCGATAATAAGATGTTCAAGGATCCCGATGAGACATATTCATTGAAAGAGAAGTTGGCGGTGGCGGCGGTGCTGCTTCTGCCGGTAGCGCTTGCGGTGGTGGCGATGATTGGGGAGAAGCGGCATCTGAGGGAGGTGGAAGCGATGAAGAGTAGGCCGGTGCGGTACTATGAATATGACATCCGGCCGGTGGATACGGTTCTTAACCATCCGGTAGGTCTGCGGGGAAAGTCGTTGTTTGATGGTGGCGGACGGGGAGATGGTGTGGTGCTGAATTCCGGTGGAAGGAGCATCGTAACCGGCCTTTCCTCGGAGGAGATTCTGGAGCAGCTCAACCTTGACTATCAGGATGTCTATGACTATTACGGTGGCGCCGAGGAACTTTGGTGAGACGTGGCCATTGTCTCCCTATTGTGTCGGGGGCGAAAAAACCGTTTATGCCCTCGGATTGATCCTCTGAGCACTTTTCGGGTGCATCAAGATATGATTTGCACCCGTGATGTCATTGAGGCGGTTTCATTAGGACTGGTTCTTGCCCCTGTGTTTGTCCGGGGTATAGCCATCATGCCGGACAGAAAGGACAATATCACCAGTTTCTCCGGCGGATTGCCGTTTGGGCGGACAATGATTAGTTTTTTGTGATATATGCAAGGAAAATACAAAATAATCACTCTGTGCGGAAGCATGCGGTTCAAGGAAGAATTTCTAAGGGTGCAGAAGGAACTAACCCTTAAAGGTTATATTGTGATCTCGGTCGGGCTGTTCGGGCATAGCGGCGATGCCGAGGCCTTGGATGACGGCGTGAAGGAAATGCTGGATGAGATGCATTTGGCGAAGATTGACAAGGCCGATGAGATATTCGTTGTCAATCCAGGTGGGTACATCGAAAAAAGCACTGCGAGGGAGATAGCCTATGCTCGAAGCCACGGGAAAACGGTGCGGTCGTTATGCCCGCTTTCGCAGGAAGCTTATGTCGGCGATGGCGCGACCGATTGCCCAAAGAGGATCACTCCAGCGATGATCACCTCTTTGAATGACGGCGAGGTCTTTGTGTTCGGAAGCGACAAGAAGGGTTGGCATGGAGGCGGCGTCGGCTGCATGTTCGTGAGGACGGACAGCCGGTGACCTCGGCACAGGTTTATGCTGTGGTGATGCGTTTCCCGGACACTTTCGTCAAGGCGGAGGGTCGGATAATGCTGATGATCTGATTTTCGGATTACTTAAGTAACCTTCAAAAAATAATCTGCATCATCTTAAGGAAGATTTTCGAGGATAGATCTATTTTCGAAGAAGGAGTGTGCCGGTGGCACATGACTGATGAGAAAAGAGATGTTGACCGGAAAGATATACGAATTGTTCAAGTTATTTTTTAATGATCGAGTCCACTTGAAAAGCCGTTTTTGAAAAACAGGTGCCTCGCAGATACTTCTGTAAGGGGTAAAAAGTGGCAAATGGCACTTTTTCAAGTGGCTCATGATTACTTAAACAAAGTTAAAAGTAGGATGTTTACAGTTATAATATTCTTGTTCGGGGGAATCGCCGCCGGATGGCTTTTGAGAAACAGAGATTGCGGATGGGTCTCCAAGCTGACGACTGTTCTGATCTGGTCTCTGCTGTTTCTTCTTGGAGTCGAGGTAGGTGGAAACAGGAAGATAATCTCGTCGCTCCCGTCACTCGGACTGGATGCGTTGCTCATCGCAGTGTTGTCACTGGCCGGGAGCTGTTTCTTCGCCTGGCTTTTGTGGCGTCATGTTGAATCTGAAAAGAAAAAGTCATGAAAGGCAGTCTTGTGATAGTAGGCTTCTTCGTTCTCGGCATTCTCGCAGGTCTCTCCGGAATTGTGTTCGAGAAACTTGTCGAAGGGGATCTGACGTTCTATGCCTTGTGCGCCCTGCTCTTCTTCGTGGGAATAGGGGTGGGAAGCGACAGGAATATTGTCTCCAGATTCAAGTCCCTTGATGTGCGCATGGCATTGCTCCCGGCCGGAACCTTGTTCGGTACATTTGCCGGGGCCCTTGTGGCCGCCCTGATTCTGCCCGGACGATCAGCCACAGACTGCCTGGCCGTCGGTTCGGGATTCGGCTACTACTCCCTCTCCAGCATATTCATAACCGGCTACCGTGGCGCCGAACTCGGTACCATCGCCTTGTTGTCCAACATCATAAGGGAAATGGCCACGCTTCTGCTGGCTCCGCTGCTTTCAAGATTCGGAAGCCCGCTCGCTCCGATAGCCGCCGCCGGTGTCACATCAATGGACACCACACTTCCGATCATCATGGCAACCTCCGGCAAGGAATATTCAGTGATCTCCCTCTTCCACGGCTTTGTCCTCGAATTCTCCATCCCGTTCATAGTCACGTTATGGTGCACGATCTGACACCAATGTAAGACATTGCGTGTCGCGTAATGTGTTGCCTATGAATATATTCACAAACGTTGCCCTCCATCTTGGGAGGGCAATGTTTCACAATCTATCGAGAGTCAGTGAACAGCACTTCACCGCCTGAAACCGGCCAGTGTATTCGACGAGGGCTATTCGGCCTTCTCATCAGAGTTGAGGATGGCCATGGCGGCGTCGTAGTCGGCGGCGTTGACCTTGACCTCGACAGGATCAACATAGTTCAGTGAGACGTAGGAGGAGTTCTCCCCGAACACTGCGGCAGGGATGCCGTTCTCGTTGAGCATGCCAGCTGTGATGTGGGCGCTCATCGCGTTGTCGAATTTCGCGACAGTCTTGAGTTCTTCTGCCATAATCTTTGAATATTAGAGGTTTATATCTATGTCTCAATGGTGCTGACAGCACCGATCGAACATATTCATCGCTTAGCTGTCGGGCGCTACTCTTCGTCCAGCACGCGGAACTTGTACTCCAGCCCGCCGACAATCCGCACCACCTCCTTGGTGAGTCCTTCCACCTCGAAGCCGCCAAGCTCGCGGGTCATCGTGATCCTGTCCTCGAACATCTTGAACAGGGCGCTGAACTTTGAGCGCAGACGGAAAGTCATGTTCTCGCCCTCCTCGCTTTCGAGACGGTAGCCGCGCGTCTCCATATATTCAATAATCCCGCCACGGAGGTCGGAATATTCACCTTTTAACAAGACAGACCTTTTGATGAAGCCGAATCTTGGATAGAACGCCGAGACGAAAGCGAACAGCAAGGCTATCTGCCACAGGGACTTGTAGCCGTCCCTGAACATCAGGCTGACATCAGCCTTGACGACTCCGACGAACACAAGCGCGGCCATGATGACCACGAAAAGAATGGTGAAATAGAAAAAGTATTTGACCGCTCTTACAAAATATCTCATAATAGTCCGATTTTTGCTATCCAAACAAAGATATGAAATAGTTTTGTTATTTTTGTGTCATTAATCATTAAATCGAAAGACTATGGCAGAAATAGATCCTATCCAGGAGCGCCGTGAGCGCGAAGAGCAGGAAAAAAAGAATGAAAGCCTCAAGAAAGTGATGTGGATTCTTGTGGCGGTGGCGGTGCTGCTCGCCGCGGGACTTGCTTACATTTGGTTCTCGAAGTCCAGCCTTGTCAAGGACCTCAACGCCGAGAAGGAGGACCTTACACAGCAGATGATCGCCTTGAAGGGTGATTATGACAACCTTTCGTCCGACTACGCATCAATCAACAGCCAGCTGGATTCCTCTAAGGAAGAGGTTAACCAGTTGATAGAGAGGATTCAGAAGACCGAAGCCACGAATCGTCGCAAGATGCGTCAGTACGAGAAGGAACTCGGAACCCTGCGCAGCATCATGAAGAGCTACATTGTGCAGATAGATTCTCTCAACACATTGAACCACAAGCTGACAGCCGATGCCGCCGCCGCGCGTCGCGAGGCAGCCGAGAGCCGTGCCGAGAATGCGGACCTCAAGGGACAGGTCGAGAATCTTTCCGGTCAGGTCGCCGCAGGCTCCGTGATCAAATCCAGAGGCTTGAGCGTCGCCGCCTACAATGGCTCCGACAAGGTCACCGACCGCAGCAGCAGGGTCGTAAGGCTCCTTGCCTCCCTGAGTCTTGTTGAGAACGATCTGGCTCCGAAGGGACCGGTGAGAGTATATCTGCGCGTCAAGGATCCTGACGGAATCCTGCTCACCAACAGCAGCCAGACCTCGTTCACTTTCAACGGTCAGACCATGGTCGCCTCCGCTTCCCGTGAGGTGGACTATGAGGGCAAGGAGGTTGACCTGAGCATCTACCTCAACGACATTCCTTCCTATCAGTCAGGAATATACACGGTTGAGGCCTACACCTCCCAGGCGTTCCTCGGCAAGACGGAACTCTTGCTTAGGTAGTCCCGTGATCTACCTCCACGTTCCTTTCTGCGGCAGTTTCTGCACCTACTGCGACTTCTATTCGGAAATATGCCGGAGCACTCAGGCGTTCAATGAATATGCGGACGCCGTCATCGCGGAAATCCGTGACCGTCAGGAGGAACTTTCAATGAATATGTCCGCCCATGATGCGGTCAACACCCTTTACATAGGAGGAGGCACCCCGTCGGTGCTTCCTCTTGATGTTTTATCCCGAATCGTCGAGGCTGTTGCATCGTCCGGTGCGATTCGGCAGGCTCAGCGACCACTCCGTTCGGTTCCCGGGTCACAGCAGTCTGATTGTTGTTTGCCAGAATCTGCCTATCCTGTCGCAGAGCCGCTACCCCCGGTCACCGGGCCTGTCGAAGAGACCGTCCCGACACCGCCGTTCGATGAGTTCACCGTAGAAGTGAACCCTGAGGACATCGTGGAAAAAGGGCATGAATATGTCCATGGACTCCTTGCCCTTGGCGTGAACCGGATCAGCATGGGCATCCAGTCCTTCGACGACGGAATCCTCCGCTGGATGAACCGCCGCCATGACGCGTCTCGTGCCTTTGAAGCCTTCCGAATCCTTCGCGAGTGCGGAGTACGGAACATCAGCATAGATCTGATCTTCGGCTTATCCCAACTGACGGATGAGGTCTGGAAAGACACGATTGAAAAGGCATTGAAACTTGATCCTGAGCACATTTCCGCCTACCAACTGTCAATAGAGGAGGGAAGCGCCCTTGCCAAGATGGTTGCGGACGAACGCTACGTAGAGGCTTCCGATGAACAGTGCCGTCATCAGTATGACGTTCTGTGTCAGACATTAAGACAGGCAGGCTACCATCATTACGAGATCTCAAACTTCGCCAGGCCCGGCTTTGAGGCCGTCCACAACAGCGCCTACTGGAGCCGTGTCCCGTACATCGGCCTCGGGCCAGGCTCCCATTCCTTGACCGGCGACACCCGCTCCTGGAACAGTCCGGAACTTCCGCACAGAAGTCCGGACGGTTCCCCGGCGACATATTCAAGAACCTCCGAGACTCTTTCGCCCGAGGACATCAGAGTGGAGAGGATCATGCTCCCCCTCCGCACTGACAAAGGCTTGGAAGCCGCGGAACTATATTCATTGGCCGACCGCGCGGTCATTCATTCCCTTTTGAGTGAAGGTGCCCTTGAGAAGCAAGACGGCAGCATCCGCATCCCCGAATCCCGCCTCTTCACATCCGACGAGATCATCCGCGAACTGATCTGATACTCCGCTTGTTCCTTTATTTCAGATATCGTTCCCGGATCCATACATCCAGAAAGAGGTCATAGACTTGATAGACACCACGGTTGTGCGTGAGCAATCCTTTGTCAAGCAACCCTTTGACAGCGGAATTGACGGAACTGGCCGATGTGAGTGAATATTTCCGGACAAAAGATGATGAGGTGATGTTCTGCGCCTTACGCTCTTTTGAAATGGCGAGCAAAACCTGTTTCTGCCTCTCCGGCAACTGATAGATCAAATCCTCGTAAGTCTCTGAACTGAAGTCGATAACATAGTTGATTGCCTCGGCTAGGCAGTCCATGTGGCATTTTCCTCCTTCTTGGGTTCTCATAAAGAGAACATTCATGATCTTTTGAAGGTAGAAAGTGGTACCGTCAAACTCATCGTACAGGGCAGAGACAACATCTTCATCCAGATGTTTTCCATATTCTTCAAATAATCTATCACAGAATTTTGAATATTCCATCTCCTCAATTCGCGGAAGGTTAATGATGGTGGCGCTTTGGTAGAATGGCTTTGCGGATGACGTGAACATAGCCCCCATCATCTCTCTTTGCGAACCTGAAAAAATAAAATTTGCGTTGGTGCAGTACTGGACGTATGTTCTGATAGTCGCTTCAACATTCTTTTCGTCATATTTCAGAATCTGTTGGAACTCATCTATAGCCACCAGGCAAGGCTTGTCGGAATTCTGAATGTACTTGAATATTTCATCAAGAGTGACAGCCGGATTCTTGATGTCTCCAATCTCAACACTCCAAGAAGGGATACCGGCAGCATCGTAGGATATCCCTGCCTTAAGTGAAGTCAGGGCACCGATAAACTTTCCCCACGCTTTCTCTCCTTTGGGCTTTAATTGTTCAAGAATATTTTTCCCCATCTTGTCGGCCATTTCAGCCAACGATCTTGTTGAATACACATCTATGATGAAAGTGAGATAGTTATCCCTTACTTCCTTTTGCGCGAAGCAGTGCCGGATAAGGTCTGTTTTCCCATAACGTCTCGGGGAGATCAGAGCGATGTTGTTGCCATTGGTCAACAACTCCACCACATCCTTCGTCTCTTTGATCCTGTCGCAAAAATATTTGGATCCGGCATAGCCAGTCGTAATGAAGGGATTTTTCATATTCACAATGATTTACACTGCAAATATAACATTTTATCATTTAATAATAATCATTTTATGATAATAATACGCTTGTGTAGGGAATAATTGGACTCTCACGAATGTGTTTAGGATTCTTGTTGGAGCCATCCTCACGGGTGTTTGTTATCTACGAAAATAATGCTAAATCAACGTGAGCTCGATGAAATTTAATTGATTGAATATTAGGAAGATAGCGAAAGTTTTTTTAAGGTATTCACTCTCAATTTCGATACCCTTCTGCTCGCACAACTTTGGTTTTTTGAGGCTCGAAATTTACAAAAAATCAAATACGTTATAATATGTAAGCGGAATTTCAACCTGAATAATATGCCGGGTACGCACTTGTAGCCCATGAATTAATATTCTACCATGTACACACTTGGAATATATTTATGAATATGACTTTCATATTGTAATGATTATAACCCGAAATATTTTCAAAAGTGTAACACTGTATGATATCAACGTATGATTGATATTGTTGCTGTTCCTTATTCTGGTAATAAACATGGGCTATTATATAGAATGTGATTATACGATGAATTTTCGCTAGCAGGCAAGGGCTTGCCATTTTAGAAGCTGTTTTGAATTGTTTGTTTGAAGGTTTGAGAGTGAAAAACTTCAGTTTCGACCGCTTCTTCCAAGGAAGATAGCGGTGCTATCTGACTGAAGAAGCGGGAAGAAAATGAAGATTTTTCACCTCAAAGAACATTTCAAACAATTCAAAACAGCTTCTAGTAATCCTTAAAAATAACTTGGTAATCTTTGATTGTCTTTTCGGTCTAGATCTCTTTTCTCATCAGTCATGTGCCACCGGCACACTCCTTCTTCAAAAAGACATCTATCCTCGAAAATACCGCCAAATCTTTACCAACTTATTATTTTCATGTTCCTTAATGCGTTATCTCAAGGAGATTGCCATCCTCATTTTTCGAGGAGAAAATTGCGAGCCTTTATCATGTTCTCCTACAAGCGACATTCAGCCTCTTTTACGCTTTTAGAGGGATGATTGTTTCTTCGCGAGCGCCTTTTAAGCGAAATCACGCTCTTGGAATACGGAGGTTCTGCTGGGACGCGAAACCGCGATAAGTGATTTTTGTGGGAGATGCCAATGCCCAAAGCGGTGCTGTTCCGTTATGTTATAATCAGGATATTCATCTCCTTCAGTCCGTCACTGAGCGAACGGAAAATCAGAGAGTTTCCTGATTTCACGAAATAACCGAATTCTTGAGAGGAGCCACAGTAGATTTTTCCGTCAGGATCCGCAAGAACCGATCTGACGATACCTTTATTAGGCATAAGGTACCTGTTCCATGAATGTCCGTCATATTCCAGAAGATATTGGTTGTTACCCACATAGATCAACCCGGATGCTGATTGTGAGACTGACCAGTTCTGTCTGCCGCCATGGTAGTCGGATGGCGTGAAGTTCCGTATCACCGGAGAGAACATCACCTCGTTGCCTTGGGATGGCAAGGCGGACAAAACCAGAATAAGGAGAGACAACACTCCTTTCTTAAAGGGACTCATGATCAAATCTGTTTTAGTGCCTCGGAATATTCCTGAAAAGCAGTGGTTGCGGTGGTAAATTTACACAATTAATCGTTAACCCGGACAACCATCTCACAGTTGGCGCAGTCGAATGAGAGATGGTAGCGTTTGCCGTTGTTGATAAGATAAAGGTGCCCTGACGGGGTGGTTGTGGCCAACTTGGATGAGCCGGTCGCGAAGTTTACCTTGCCTTGATGCCTGCCGGTTTCCCGATGAACCGGGCAGAGGCCGAGTTCGTGGCGGATGCAGTATTTGGTGCGCATCAGTTCGGTGCCGGGAAGGTGCGAGATTTCGAAAGCCTCATCGGTTTGGGTCGCACCCAGGACCTGATAGGTTTCGCGGGCGACATGGTTGGCGATGTTGGCTTTGTACGAAACATGGATGCCGTCCGATGCCGGTTCTTGAATATCCGGGATTTTAGATAGAATCGGCTTCTGGTCTTGCCGGCGGTCTTGACATCCGGATGGAGATTCGGCGTTATTTGGAGTGCTAAGGGCATTGGAGATTCCCGGATAGTCGGCAGTTTTGCCTGTGGGCAGAGGAATCGCTCTGCAAGGCATTTTGTCGAGGGCGGCGGCGAGGTCGCGCCTGATCGCGTTCAGCGCTGAGGCCGGAAGGAATGGCAGCGAGCCGTCAGGAGTTTCCACGTTAAGCGAACTGAGTGTGAATGAATATATTCCCGTGTCCTTTGAGATTTGTGCCACGAACATTTCTCGCATCCTTTTAGCGTTCTCCGCCGTGCTGTCTCCGGCCTCACGTTCCAGCACAATACTCCGCCCGTCCTGGCTTACCGCATTGATTTTCAGTGAATATGTCTGCTTGCACAGTCGCTTCGACTGGCTCGGAGACCGGCCCTTTTCGGTCACGGGGCCAATATTTTCTGTCACTGAGCGGCACCATTCGGTCACTGATCCTGTCGTAGTGACCGGAACCACAATGACTGAAATATCCACCGACACAGAAATCCTTCTGACCGGCAGATTAGACTCCAGCTCTTTCTCGAATGCGTTGCTGAGGTTCCGGTACAGTTTGGCTCCGGGATAGAGTCCAGTGACATTCCTGCACGTTATCCGGTTCCCTTGGCAGACATCGCCACGGAAACCGACAATCTCCCCACGACCTTTGGACAGAAAAGAGAATCCGTCCCCGTTCTGAAGCCGGTCACCCGGATTTTTCATCCGCACAGTTATCGTGACATACTCCTCGCTCAGCCTCTTTCCGTTTGAATAGTTCTGGCGCATCGGGGCTATGGAGACCACCGTTCCGACCTCCTCTCCGATTGATTTCGGCGCATCCATCGAGGACCAGTTCCCTGACCGTTTCCCGTCCAAAAACAATTGCGTGTACCCCCGGTTGAAAGTCTTGGCCAGATCCGGTGTGAACCCGCCTTCACTCCGCCCGAACGAAACTCTGCGTAACTTCTCCGGATTTGCCGCGACCAACTCATCCAATGCCAAGGAATATGCCCGGACGACATTCCGCACGTAGGAGATGTTCTTCAATCTTCCCTCGATCTTGAACGAGCATATTCCCGCTTCCGCAAGGTCTTTCAGCCTGTCCTTGAGGTTGTAGTCCTTCAGCGAAAGTAAGGCCTTGTTCCGCACCAGTACGTTTCCATCTTCGTCCACAAGGTCGTAGAGAGACCGGCACGCCTGGATGCATTCCCCCCGGTTGGCGCTTCGCCCGGCAATCCGCTCTGACATATAGCACTGCCCACTATAGCAGACACACAAGGCTCCGTGCACGAAAAACTCCAGCTCGCAGTTAACGGACGACCTTACCGCACGGATTTGATCCAGAGACATCTCCCGCTCCAGAACAAGCCGTGAGGCTCCGATGCTCTCGTAAAGCATAGCTTTCTCCGGAGTCCTTATCGCACATTGAGTGGAAGCGTGGACCGGCAGGTCTGTCAGTCTCCAGACAGCGAGATCCTGGGCGATGATGGCGTCCACTCCCGCAGCCTTAGCCTCGGCAATCAGCCTTTCAGCCTCGGAGATCTCATTATCAAAGAGAATCGTGTTCAGTGTCATGAATATGCGCACACCGAATCTGTGGGCATATTCAGTGAGCCTCCGGATGTCCTCCATTGAGTTTCCTGCGGCTTGGCGAGCCCCGAACGCAGGCCCTGCGATATACACGGCATCGGCACCGCAGTCAATTGCCGCGATGCCGATGTCCATATTCCTTGCCGGAGCAAGAAGCTCGAGGAACTTCATTGGTTACTTGCTGAGGGAAGCGATCATCTGCTTGGCCTGAGCGCCGAACTTAGGATCGTCCTGAACCTTCTTGTAGAACTCGAGAGCCTTGGCGTTGTTCTTCGCGCCCTGATAGAGGGCGGCCACGGTGAAAGTGATGGCTGGAGCGTTCTTCGCGTCCGGTTTCATCTCAAGATACTTCTCGAAGTACTTGATGGCGTCGGCGTTCTTGCTGAGTTTCTGTGAGCTCTGCCCTGCGATGAGGTAAGCTGTGGCGTTCTCGACATAACTGTTGGCCTTCTCGGCGGCCTTCACGGCGTCAGCGAACTTCTGACCCTTAAGGGCGGCGTTGGCCTGCCTTACATAGATGTTGGAAACCTGCTCCTTGGCCTCGGCCTCCTCACCGTTCCATGCGGCATGCCTGAAAGCCTCGATGGCCTCATCGGTCTTGCCCTGGGCTCCGAGAGCCTGTCCGAGGTAGAGGGCTGTCTTTCCGGCGGTGGTGTCGGCGGCGTAAGACTTCGCGAAACCATCGGCGGCGGTGGCGAAATCCTTAATCTTGAGGGCGTTGACACCCTTCTGCATCCACATCTGAGGAACGAGTTCGTTGGCCTTCTCGGCAACCTCGGCGTTCTCATATTCAGTGGCGATCTTCGCTACCTCGTCGAGTTTGGCTGCGGCCTCATCGTACTTTTCATCCTTGATCAGATCCTTCGCGATCTCAAGGGATACTCCCGGGATGGCGTTCTTGCAGTTTGCCACAAGCTCATCGGCGTCAGCACCTATGGTCTTACCCATTTCGAGAGCCTTCTGGAAGTAGTCAAGCGCCTCTGTCCAGTTCTTCATAGAGATGGCTGTGGCTCCATTATTGTAGAGTTCTGTAGCCTGGGCCATGTCCTGTGCGGAAGCCATTCCGGCGGCCATAAACGCGGCCGCGATTGCAAGAATAATCTTTTTCATCGTTATAAAAATTATGTTTAACTATATTTCTTCAACAAGCAATAACCACAAATGTAATAAAAATTTGTGTCAATTGCACATTATTGGCTATTTTTGCCTAAACGGGAGGTGTCAGTAATGCGTTACTTTATCAAATCAGTCTTGTGTTCTGTGCTGCTTGGACTCTCAATAATGATGCCAGCGCAGGATCTGCCCGTTCTCCAGAAGGACGCGGCCGTCACGATGGGCAGTCTCACCAACGGAATATCCTACTATCTGGTGACCAATCCTTCGATGAAGGGAGTCGCCGATTTCGCCCTTGTCCGCAAAGGGACGTGCGACACACTGGCCGCCAGAAAAGAGCTGTCGTCACTGCCACATTTCAACAAGACGATTCCTTACAGGTTTCTGTCCCGGAAGGGGATAGGATGCCGTCAGGAAGGCTACATTTCTTACAGTGATGAAGCCACCATATTCAGATTCGACGATGTGCCGCTCTTTGACCAGGCCGCGTCGGACACCACCCTTCTGATGATGTTCGACCTCGTCGCCGCCCGTCCGTACCAGCATGCGGTCATCATCGCGGGCGACATCAACCCTTCCGCCATCATCGAAAAGATGAACGTCTTCTCGTTGATGGTGCCTTCACGCAACCCTGTCTATAAGAAAAAGGAATATGTATGGAAGCCTTTGAGCGAGGCTGAATATTCATTCATCCCGTCCGAACGTTCTTCCGTGACGGTGGAATTCCGCTCGCCGAGGACCCCTGGCGACCAGATGAACACCATCCAGCCGTTCATCTCGGAGCTTTTCTCGAACGCGTTGCGCGAGGTTGTCTCAAACCGTCTGAGGGAGACGTTCCTGTCCGGGAATATTCCTGTCAAATCATTGGACGTCGAGTACTTCGGAAGTGCCGCAAGCGCAGGTGACGAGCGTTTCCTCGTGAGTGTGCTGACCTCTCGCAATCAGTTGATGCCGGCTTCGTTGGCTGTTGCCTCCATCCTGTCGGAAATCTGTTCCAAAGGGATCGGGATTGAGGAATATGAGGTCGCCCGCAACTCCGTCCTGAACGGCTGTCTCAAGGGTTCCACCAACGATGCGATCGTGCGCCAATGCGTTTCGGCCTATCTCTATGGCTCGGATCTGGCCTCTCCTGCGGCCAAGGCTAAATTCTTCTTGTCCAGGAATATGTCCGCGAAGGCCGAGACGGATCTTTTCAACGCCTATGCCTCCGCTTTGCTCTCCGGGATGGAGGCTCCTTCCGTGACATGGACAGGCAATGCGGATGACTATGACGAATGGTTCTGGCCGGTCGTGTTCGAGTCGGCCGGAAGAGGGGTTTCGGCGTTGGGAAAACCTGTCTATCACTGGAAGGCCGGTACAAAGGACACATTGGCCTTTTGGAGCGAGAAGAACAAGGTCAAGATCAAGTCTGTCGCCGCGGAGCCTGTCTCCGGAGGTGAGATGTGGACTTTCTCCAATGGCATGAAGGTGATTTACAAGAAGATGAACACCGCGGGGCGGTTCAGCTATTCATTGATGATAAAGGGTGGCTTTTCCACCGTGAGGAATCTTCGGCGTGGGGAGGGTGCTTTCTTCTCGGACATGTTCGGCCTTTGCGAGATCGCCGGCATGTCAGGAAGCGACTTTGACAAGATTCTCAAGGCTGAAGGTGTTGAGATGGACTGTACAGTCTCTACTTCGGATCTGAGACTTTCCGGCTCCGCTCCGTCAAACAGGTTCACCCTTGTGCTCAAGGCCTTGCTTTCCGCCGCCAACCGCAGAAAGCCGTCGGCTTCGGCTTTCACGTCCTGGAGAATGCAGGAGCTGGCGTCGCTCAGACCAGCCTGTCTTGACAGTCTGATGTACCAGGACTACAATTATTCTTCTGTCAAGACACCGTCCGGTCTAACGGCCTCAGTCATGGATGATGCATCGGAACTCTTTGACAGCCAGTTTGTCCGCGCCAATGACGGTGTTCTGGTGATCGTGGGGGACATGCCGCCCGAGTCGGTTCAGAAGATTCTGTGCCAGTACCTTGGAGGATTCCGGGTCAGCAAGTCTTCGACTGTCCGTCAGTTCGTTCCGTACAAGATGCGAACCGGAGCGACAACATATTCAAAGACAGGCTCTCCGGTCAGCGTCAGCATCGCTTTGGCCTGTGCCGAGCCTTTCACGACGGAGAACTACATGGCTTTCAAGGTCGCGGGTCTGGCTCTCCAGCGCAGGTTGACCGGCGTGATGGCCGAGCATGGCTTCAGTGTGAGGATGTCGGATCGTTTCAGCGTCTGGCCGCAGGAGGCTTTGGAACTGATCTTCACTTGCTCTCCCGTCGCCGAGTCCGGTCTCCCTTATGGAGTGAAAAGCGGGTCCGACCAACCGATGAGGGCCCTTGTCGCCGCAAGGAAAACAATCGAGACAGTACTTTCGCAGCCGGTTGACGCGGCCGAGCTTGCATCGTGCAAGTCCTTGCTGGCCAACAACTACTCCACGTATCTGTTGGACACGGACAATTACATCGACGCCATTCTGATGCGATATTCCGCAGGGAAGGACGTGCTGACCGGCTACAACAACAGGATCGGCAGCGTCTCTGCCGACAAGGTAAAGGAAATCTTCGGCACTCTGTCCGAAGGAATGAGAATTGAATATGTCGTCAAACAATAGGTTCGGAACCATCATCCAAATCGGCGACATCCTTGTGTCGGAGGATGTCGTCACTGAATATTTCGCCTGCGACTACGCCGTCTGCAAGGGCTGTTGCTGCATCATAGGTGACAGTGGCGCTCCCCTTGAGGAGTCCGAGCTGGAGCCTCTTGAGGAGAACTACCCCGTATATTCAAAACTTATGAGGCCGCGGGGCCGCGCGCAGATTGACAAGGAAGGCTTTTTCTCAATCGACCGTGACGGGGACATCGTGACTCCGGTCGTGGATCAGACCGAGGAATGTGCCTACACCACATTCGATGAGAATGGCAACTGCTTTTGCTCCATCGAGAGATGCTTCTTTCAAGGCACGTGCAAGTTCCGCAAGCCGCAGTCCTGCTGGCTGTACCCGATCCGCGTCACCAAACTAACCGGCGGTGGTCAGGCCCTGAACCTCCATCGTTGGGGAATCTGCAAGGACGCCTACGATAAAGGCCGCAGCGAGGGCATCCATGTCTATGAGTTCCTCCGCGATCCGTTGATCACAGTCTTTGGCGAGGATTTCTACGAAGCCCTCTCCTTCGCCGCCAAACAGATTCTTGCGGAGGGGTAATGTGTGGTAGTCTTGTCGCCGCACGTTGTAGGTGTCAAAGTAGATTCAATAGCCACGGTTCTTTCTAGGCATAACCATTCTCAGGGAAGGCCAAACGGTCGCTTGACAATCTCAGTGACCGGAGAAAAGTGTAAAGTTTCTTTACACCCAGTGTTAAATTTCTTTACACTTTCCCAAATCGCTAGAATCGCTAAAATATTCATAACTAATTAATTGAATATTTTGGCACGCCTGATGCTTGTTCCTTTTACCGAAAAGATAAAAGGAACATGAAAAAGACAATATTCATAACATTGACGATGATGGCCGCGGTTCCGGTTTTTGCACAGGAGTCGCTTCCTTGTCCGATGACGCTGAAGGATTGCATGGAGTATGCGGTCAGCAACAGCACCAAGGTGAGGATCCAGCAGGCGGCCAACAATGACGCCCGCCTTGCCAGAAGGGATGCGATCTTCGATGCTTTCACCCCTGAGATCAGCGGAAGCAGCTCCGCCTACTATAACTTCGGACGTGCGGTTGACCCTAAGACCAACACTTACGTCACCACGACATCCTTCCACAACAGTTACGGAGTCGGAGCGGGCATTGCCCTCTTCAACGGATTCAAGGCCGTGAACAATATGAAGATCTCCAAGACTTCCATCGCTCTTGGCAACTCGCAGGAAGACCAGATTGAGGCCGACATCTGCCTCGCCACGATGGAAGCCTATTGCAACGTGCTTTACTACAGCCAGCTGGCCGACATCTACAAGTCTCAGGTCGAGGTTGCCGAGGAATCCCTCGCAAAGGCCCGCCGTCAGGAGGAACTCGGGCAGAAAGGTCACGCCGATGTGGTCGAAATGGATTCCAATCTCGCCGACAAGCAGTACCAGCTCGTCGAGGCCAACAACAAGCTCAACGACGCGAGGATCACCCTTGAGGACGTGATGTTCTGGTCTGAGGATCACGAACTTGTCATCGACACGGAACTCCCAGTGGCCCTTGACGGCGAAAGAATGCTGACCGATTCCTTGGCTCTGGAGGATATGGTTGACTTCGCGCAGACGAACAACCCGGCCGCCCGGGTGGCACGCTATAACCTCCTGAACGCCAAGCGTGAGCTCAGCACAGCCAGATGGCAGCTTCTCCCTTCGCTGAACGCCTACGCAGGATGGTCCACGACTTACTTCACCTACCCTGGCAGCGGTTCGACATCCGACCCGTTCAAGACCCAGTTCAAGAACAACGGAGGTGAATATGTCCAGCTGTCCCTGAATATTCCTATCTTCTCTGGACTCCAGCGCCACAGCAACATCGCAAGAAAGAAGAACGCGGTCGCCAAGGCTTCAGCCGAGTACGACCAGAAGATGAGGGACATCTCCGCCGAGGTGCGCAGGGCTGTCCAGGATCGCGACGGAGCGTCGGCCGCCTATATTCAGGCGCAGAGAAAATCCGATGTGCAGGAGGAAGCATATTCATTGAATATGAAAAAGTTGGAGCAGGGGTTAATCTCTCCGATCGAGTTCCAGACCGCATCGAACAACTACCTTGAGGCGAACGCCCAGCGGCTCAACTCGCTCCTGACCTACTTCATCAAGCGCAGCGTGGTCAACTACTATAACGGAGTGGATTACATCAATCAATGAATATGACAGCGTCGGTCGCCGTTGTTCGGCAGGCTTGCCAACCGTTGAAGCGCCGAAAGGACAAAAACATCACGGTCGCCGAGTGTGTCGAAGAGCCGCTAAAGACGAATTAAAGCAAACGGAAATAACAACAATTATGGACAAGATAATCGAAAAGAAGAAAGGCTGGAGATCAGCCTTCACAAAAAAGGCGATGCCTTACTGGCTTGGAGCCATCGTGGTAGTGTTCGTGCTCTACCTCGTGTTCAGAGACAATTCCAAGACCCTCAGGGTTGACAAGGACACGATCACGGTCAGCCAGGTGACTGACGGACAGTTCAACGACTATATCCGTGTGAGCGGTCAGGTACAGCCAATGGTCACAATCCAGATCAGCCCGCTCGAAGGCGGTACCGTCCAGAAGATCATCGTCGAGGAAGGCTCCACCGTCAAGGCCGGGGAACCGATTCTTGTGCTGTCCAATGATAACCTTGACCTTCAGATACTTAACGCCGAGGCCGAGCTTGCGGAAAAGGAGAACATCCTTCGTAACACGATGATCTCGATGGAGCAGCAGAAACTCTCCCATGAGCAGAACCGTCTCCGCTACGCCTCCGAGGCCAGGCGTAACAAGAGGGCATTCGAGCAGAACCGGCAGCTTTACAAGGAGAAGCTCATCTCAAAGGAGGATTACCTCAAGGCCCAGGAGGATTATGAGCTTTCGCAGCAGAACCTTGACCTGACTCTCAAGAGCATGGAGCAGGACAGTCTCTACCGTTCGACCCAACTTCTGAGTCTGCGCGAGAGTCTTGACAACATGAAGATGAACATGCAACTCATACGCCGCCGCAAGGAGAGCCTTACGATCAAGGCTCCTATCGATGGAGTCCTCGGACTTCTGGACGCCAATCTTGGCCAGTACATCGGAGCCGGCACGAAGATTGGCCAGATCAACTCCGAGGGTAGCTACAAGATTGAGGCTAAGATAGATGAACACTATATTGACCGTGTGGTTCCGGGACTCGACGCCACATTTGAGCGTCAGAGCGAGAAGTACGACGCGCAGGTGCGCAAGGTCTATCCGGAGGTGCGTGACGGCAAGTTCCAGGCGGACTTCAAGTTCGAGGGCCAGCAGCCCGACAACATCAGGACCGGCCAGACATATTACTTGAACCTTCAGCTCGGTCAGCCGGAGCGGGCGGTCCTCATCCCTCGCGGGACATTCTACCAGAAGACGGGAGGCAAGTGGATCTATGTGGTCAGCAAGGATGGAGGCAAGGCTGTCAAACGCGAGATCCGCATCGGTCGTCAGAACCCTCAGTTCTATGAGGTGCTTGAAGGGCTGGAGCCTGGCGAGAAGGTCATCACCTCTTCCTACGACAACTACGGCGACAGCGATGTGCTTGTCTTCTAAATGATTAATGAATATGTCTGTGCGGTTCCTGAGCCTGTGGTCCGACAAACTCACCGACCATCGAAGGATCGCCAAACAAGAACAAGGGATATAAACAATAACAAATAAAATTTTTCAAAGCCATGATTAAAGTCACAAATCTGTCCAAGGTCTTCAGAACAGAGGAGATCGAGACAACAGCCCTCAACGGGGTGTCATTTGAAATCGCCGACGGTGAGTTCGTCGCCATCATGGGGCCTTCAGGTTGCGGTAAGTCAACGCTTCTGAACATCCTGGGTCTTCTGGACAATCCGACCTCCGGCTCCTACGAGCTTCTCGGCACAGAGGTCAGCAAGCTTAAGGAGAAGGAGCGCACCAAGTTCCGTAAGGGTAACATCGGATTCGTGTTCCAGAGCTTCAACCTGATCGACGAGCTGAATGTCTATGAGAACATCGAGCTTCCACTCCGTTACCTGAACATCTCGGCCTCCGAGCGTAAGCAGAAGGTCACCGAGATCATGAAGAGGATGGCCATCAGCCACAGGGCGCAGCACTTCCCTCAGCAGTTGTCCGGAGGTCAGCAGCAGAGAGTCGCCATCGCCCGTGCCGTGGTCGCAGGTCCGAAACTGATTCTCGCCGATGAGCCTACAGGTAACCTGGACTCCAAGAACGGTAAGGAGGTCATGGATCTCCTCAGCGAGCTCAACAAGGAAGGCACGACCATCGTTATGGTGACCCACTCCCAGAGAGACGCCGCCGTGGCACAGCGCACCATCGACCTGTTCGACGGCCAGATCGTCTCCGACGTGAAGAACGAGCTTTAGCGTAGAATCTTGCTCGTGAGGGACGGCTGATTACTTGACGAGAGCTGATGAATCGTCACTACGGACTTGACAGTAGATAATGTAATTATACCACCCATAAGCGCCGCCCCTCACGTTTAAGATATTATTGGCGGAAGGTTGCCTGAATCTTATAGTCAAACTCCTTAATACTTTGTCTCGGTTCATCCAGAAGGTTGCCACAGCAAACCTTGGCCACCCGCGGCCATAAGCGGGAGGGGCCCAGCCGTCAGGCTGGGAGGGACGGAGCGCGAAGCGCGGAGGGTTTGTCGTGGGGAAACCTCCAACAAAGCTCTTCATCGCTCCCCCAGACTGTCTTAAAAGTCTCGGCGAGAGTAGAAAAGTCTGTACCCCTATACAGGGGCGACAAGGAATTCTCAATCCTCACTGGGAGTACTTTTACTTTTAAGACAGTCTCCCCCCTCGTCCTCCTGAGACAAAGCGCGAAGCGCGGAGGGTTTGTCGTCCTTGCCAAGGATTCTCAATGGCTAATCGTCAAAGAGGGAGGAACGAAGCGCGAAGCGCGGAGGGTTTGTCGTGGCAACCTTCTGGAGGGGATTCCCAAAACAAAAACGGGTAAAAATCCGTGGAGGATAAGTGATTGGATATTAGGAATATGCTTGAATATCCTATTGCCTCTAATGGTGGGGAGGATATATGTATAAAAGACTGAAAAACAAAAAGTTGGCCTCCACGAGGCCGTGAATGGGGATTTATGATTTATGAGCAGTTTCATTAATTTCTTGAAGCGCAACAAACTTTACAGCGCTGTCAACCTTCTGGGACTCAGCCTCTCGATGGCGTTTGTCCTGCTTCTGGCTGTGTACGTAACCAGCCAGCTGAACACAGACTCGTTCCAAAAGAACGCCGACAGGATCTATGTCATCGCCCAGAAAGAGACCCTTTCGTCCGCTTACTGGCTGTCCCGTCACATGAAGGCGAACTTCCCGGAGATCGAGAAGTCTGCGTCATATTCCACTAACGGATTGCAGGAGTACAAGATCGACGGCAACATCGTGAATGCCAGGACATCCTATGCCGACTCATCGTTCTTCGACATGTTCAGTTTCCCTCTCGTGGAGGGCGACTTCAGTGAGTGGAAGGCCTCGATAAGCGGAGTCCTGATCAGTGAGTCTTTCGCCAAGGCTCAGTTCGGGGACAGGGATCCGGTTGGACGTGAGATCCGTTTCGACGGCGCTGACTCAACGGTAAGCAACCTGACAGTCTCAGGTGTGTTCAAGGACATTGAGAACTCCATCATCAGACCGTGCGACATATTCCTTCGCGGAGAGATCATGACGATCACCAACCAGGCGAACGATGAGCGGATGTCCAACGCCGGATCATCCACTTGCTTTGTGATGGCTTATCCGAACGCCGATCTTCCGGCCAGACACGATGATATTCTTAAATGGTGCCGGGAGAATTTCTGGAGATATATGTCAGACTACGGCGGAGGTGATAATGACGTGAGAATCATTCCTTTACGTGATGTCTATTTCCTGTCGGACGGCAATGAGGACTATAATGACAGTCTGCGTCTTGGCAACAAGACGACAGTGATGCTGCTTGCCGGAATGTGCTTCCTGCTGCTTCTGTTCGCCATCCTGAACTATGTGAATATGACCACGGCTCTCTCCGGCTTCCGTGCCAAGGAGATGGCCACCAGAAGGCTCATCGGGGCGACGAAAGGCGGCATATTCATGAAGATGATTGTCGAGAGCACCATAATCTGCGCGGCCGCTATGGTCATCGCCGTCCTGCTTGGCGAGGCCATTTCCCCGGCGGCTTCGAAGGTGTTGAACTATGACATCTCTATCTTCAAGGCAATCTCTCCGGTGAGCGTGCTTGTCTGCGTCCTGTTCACGGTTTTGGTAGGGGTCATCGCCGGCATAGTTCCCGCGCTTATCATCCAGAAGGCCGAGCCGATCGAGATTGTCCGAGGAACGCTCAGGCTCAAGACCAAGACACTTTAAAGCAAGGTCATCATTGTCATTCAGAATGTCATCACGGTCGTGATGCTTGTGACGGCGTTCACGATGTTCCTCCAGATCCGCTCTATGATCAATGCTCCGGCGGGTTACAATACTGAGGATCAGATCACCATCAGCAATGAATATGGTCGCGCGGGCGAATTGGCTCCGCTCATCAACAAACTTAAGGCGGAAAGCTGCGTTGAGGCTGTCGGTCTCGGCGATGGCTACCCGATGTTCGACACCAACAACTGGACTATGTCCACCGAAAGTGGAAGAGAGGCTTCGTTCCAGTTGGTTAAGGGCGACAGTGCCTATTTCAATATCCTCGGCATCAGGAAGAAACAGGACAATCACACACCTGACTGCTATTGGCTTAATGAATATGCCTACGGAGTCCTCGGAATAGACGAGACCGCCACGGAGTTCACGACCAAGTCCAACAGAACGATGCAGATCGGTGGAATCTACTATGATTTCAAAATCAAGCCGTTGCTGGAGGAACAGCATCCTGCGTTGATCTATCAGTATGATGAATATCCTGCTGACAGGTGGCCGTGGACGATCCTTATAAAGACCACGCCGGATCACAAGGAGGCATTCGTCAGGGTAAAGGCTGTCATCGATGAGATGTATCCTGACAAGATATTCGATGCTTCCTATGTGGAGGATGACATCAAGATGGTGTTCTCTTCCGAGAGGAGGGTGCTGGAGATCATGGTCATATTCACAATCCTTTCGCTGTTTGTCTCGGCTCTGGGTCTTGTGGCGATGAGTTCGTACTACATGCAGCAGGAACGCAGGACAGTGTCTCTCAAGAAGGTCTATGGCGCTGACTATAACTCTGTTCTGTGGGGCCTTGTGGCCGAGTTCATGAAGATGATCGGTGTGGCGTTCGTCATCGCCGTCCCGGTGGCGTGGTACCTGATGCACACTTGGCTGAACGGCTATTCCTACCGCATCGGTCTCCATTGGTGGATTTTCGCGGTGGCCGGTCTGTTCACAGCCCTCATCGCCGTCCTCTCTGTCCTTTGGCAGGCTGTCCGCGCCGCCCGCACCAACCCGGCCATCGAGCTGAAGAAGGAATAGCGTGCTATATCTCCAATCCAGATGGTTGTCGCGACGAACCCTCCGCGCTTCGCGCTCCGTTCCTTCCAGCCTGACGGCTTGGCCCCTCCCGCTTATGGTCGCGGGTGGCCAAGGTTCGCTGCGGCAACCTTCCGGATTGAGTAGTAATAATTCAGTGGAGCCTAAACGATTGAAGATTAGGAATATAATGATGTGTCCTCACCGCTGGAATCGGGAGGAGGATATGCAAGCAAAATATTGAACGATAAAAGATTAGCCTCCATGTGGAGGAATGGGTATGAGAAGAAAAAGTGATTTGATCATCAAGGTTCTGTCCTTGGGAGTGGGAATGGCGATCGCCATCATCCTGATCGCGAAAGTGTGCTTTGAACTGTCCTACGACAGCTCCTATAAGGATGTTGACAGAATCTATAAGATCCGCACCGGAGCCATTATGCAAGGTGAGGACAAGGATTTCGGTCAGGTCAGCGGAGCCATAGCACCGGGATTCAAGGCCGAGGTGCCGGGAGTGCTGGAGGCCACAAGGTTCACCAGCATATTCAACAGCGAGAATTTCATCATCAATGACGATGGAAGCAAGGTGGCGGCCGAGCACCTTTTAGCGGATTCCTGCTTTTTCAGGATATTCAATCGCCAGTTCCTCGCCGGTGAGCCGGAAAAGGCGTTGAGGTCGTGGAGCGGCGATGTGGCCATCTCAAAGACTTTCGCCGAGAAACTTGGTGGAGTCGGAGCGGCTGTCGGCAAGCAGATCGCCAACGAGGACAATCCGAATCTGAAGCTGACTGTCTGCGGAGTCTATGAGGACTTCCCTAAGAACGGATCGATCCACGCCGATGTCATCCTTTCCATCGAGGCGATGAGCAAGTGGAGCCTCTCCAACTGGGTCGGCAACGACAGGTACGTCGCTTTCGTCAAATTGGCCGAAGGGGTTGATCCGGCGTCGCTTAAGGATGCCATCCACGAGATGCAGAAGGCTCACCAGCCTTTGGAGGAAATGGAGAAGAGCGGACTCACTCTCTGGTACTTCCTTTCGCCTTTGGCCACCGAGCACAGCTCGAAGCCGGAGGTCAGGAACCTTGTGTTCATACTTGCCATCATCGCCGCTCTGCTGCTGCTTGTGTCCATTATGAACTACGTCCTTGTGGCGATCTCGGATGTCATCCGCAGGGCGCGCGAGGTCGGAGTCCGCAAATGCTACGGAGCCCAGCCTTGGGACATCAACAAGATCCTGCTCAAGGAGACCGCCTGGAATTTGGGTGTCTCCCTCGCCGTGGCAGCCCTGCTGATCTTTGCGTTCAGGGGTGCGGTTGAATCCCTGTTGGGAGTCCCTGTGAAGGATCTTGTCACTCCGCTTTCCGTCTGGATCATTGTCGGGATTGTGATCTTGGTGTTCCTTGTCTCCGCCGTCATTCCGGCGAGGATGTTCACCAAAATTCCTATTTCCAGCGCCTTCCGAGGCTACAAGGAGAGCAAGCGCCGCTGGAAGATCTCACTGCTTGCCTTCCAGTTCGCCATCAACGCCGTGCTGGTGTCGCTGGTGCTGATCGTCAGCTTCCAGTACCGCAAGGTGCTGAACGCCGATCCGGGCTACAACTACAGCAATCTTGTCTATGAGACATTCCCGTCCTACGACCAGACGAAGATGACAGCCATCGCCGGTGCTCTTCGCCAGCTGCCTGAGGTCGAGGCTGCTGAACTGACCTACGTGACACCTTTGGCGTCAGCTTCCGGCAATAATATTACCCTTCCTGGTGACGACAGGGAACTCTTCAATGTCGCTGATGAATATGGCGCCACGGAAGGTTTCTTCAATATGATGGGCTTCCGGCTCGTCGAGGGATCCGCTCCAAAAGGACCGAATGATGTCGCTGTCAGCAAGTCCTTTGTGACCAAGATGGCGGCTTTCGCCAACTGGTCTGACGGAGCCGTTGGAAAGATTGTCGGCATCACCGAGCACGGGCAGGTCACGATCTGCGGAGTCTATGAGGACTATGTCATCGGAAGCGTCTCTGATCCGGACAACCGTCCGAGCGTGCGTTTCTGCTGGAACAAGGACTTCCTCACCGATGAGGAAAAGGCTGACTTTGACTGGTCAAGGCTGATGCAGACACTTGTCGTGAAGCTCACGGATGTCACTCCGGAGACGATGCGTAAGGTGGAGAAGACAATCCGGGAGGTCGCTCCTGACAGCGACGCCGAGGTGAAGTCTTACGCCGAGACGTTCAGGAGCCTATACGATCCGACGAGGCAGATGAAGAGAACCTACACCCTTGGAGCGTTGTTCGCCCTGCTGATAGCGGTGATCGGCCTGATCTCCTACGTCCGTGACGAGAACTATCGCCGAAGCGCCGAGATCGCCGTCCGCAAGGTCAACGGAGCGCAATCCTCCGAGATAGTGTCGATGCTTGTGACGGACATCCTGAAAGTTGCGGTCTTCGCAGTGATCGTCGGCGATACCGCCGCCTGGCTTGTGGCTCATTACTGGCTGCAGCAGTTCGCCGTCAAGATCGCCCTCAACCCACTGTTCTTCATCGCCGCCGACATCATCGTCCTGGCCATAATCGTCAGCGTCATCGTGATCGGCTCCCTGAGGATCGCTCACACCAACCCTGTCGAGTCCCTCAAGAACGAGTAGGGTAGGCCTGCCATCCCGGTCGCTGAGCGTGCCATCGTTGAACCCGTGGTTCGACAGCTCACCAACCATCGAAATGCGATTGCAGTGTCGTGGCAGATAACTATCTGTCAACTAATATAATAAGCAAGTACGTGGTGCATAAACCGGCACCACGTACTTGCTTTATTGTTTGATAATGAGCTACTTAGTTGCCACTCGCTCGGAATCAATGAGTGGCGATTAACCTGTTGATTGACAGTGAATAAGCGTTGTACCTTTGGTGGAAAACCACTGAAGGTAAATTATTATATTCTTGATAATGAATATGTTCCATCCCATGGTCCGCTTTGCGGCAACCTTCCGGACGCTAAGGAGTTTTACTTGAATATCAACGTGAAGACGGTCGCTTCGGAGTCCGAGCGGGTGAGGCGGAGGGTGCCGCCGTGCATGCGCATGATCTGGCGGGAGAGGCTCAGGCCTATGCCGCTGCCTTCGGGCTTGGTGGTGAAGAACGGGATGAAGATCTCCTCCTGGCTCGCGGCGCTGATCGGAGGGCCGTCATTGCTGACGTTGATGACGGCGTTGTCACGCTTGTCCAGCTCGGCGGAGATCTCTATGTGTCTCGCACCGGCCTGTGCCGCGTTCTTCACAAGGTTGATCAGGATCTGGGAGATCTGGCTCTCGTCAGCGTACAGCAGCACGTCCTCGGTCTTCTCCACGAAACAGGCGGTCGCTCCGGCGGTTGTCAGAACCGGCTGGCTCAGGTCGATCACCTTGGCGGCTATGTCCCTGGCGAAGAACGCCTTGCGCACCGGCACGGCCACGTGGGTCAGATCCCTGTACGAATTGACGAACTTTATCAGACCACGGGACGAACTGGCGATGGTCTCCAGACCTGCCTTCAGATCAGGCCCGTCAGAGGGCGGAGTTATCGTCCCGGCATATTCGGAAAGGGCCTCGGAAAGGGATGCGATCGGGGTGACGGTGTTCATGATCTCGTGGGTCAGCACCCTGATGAGCCTTGTCCAGGACTCGGACTCGTTCTCCTCGATGGCCTCCGAGATGTCGTTCACGGCGACGATCTTCACGTCCTTGCGCCCTATGTGCGCGGCAGTGGAGGAAAGGGAAATGTTCGTCTGGGAACTCTCGGAATATATCGACGCTTTCTGGTCAAGACCTTCTTCTACTTTCTCAAAAGCGCCTCTTAATGAAGGACTTATTATGTCCAGTTGGCGGAGTGTGCTCAAAGATGACACGCCCAGCAGAAGCAGAGCCTGTTTGTTGGTGTAAAGCACTGAATCCGTCCCGGACTCCAGCACGACGATGCCTGTCTTGGCCTGGTCCAGCATCTGCCCGTAATATTCCTCCTGCTCTCTGATGTCTGCTGTCTCTTTTTGGAAGATGGTTCTGATTCGGTTCAGGGTCCTGTTGATCTTCCGGCTGCCCAAGCCTCCCTCGTCAAATCTGAAATTGGTCTCCTTATCCTCAAGGGCATCAAGCATATAGGTCACTTTCTTTAGAATGCGGTGCCGTGTAAGAAGCACTGCAAGCAAAGCCACCAGCGCCAGCACGCCGGCCGGAATCACTATCTGAGGCCACGGAAGCATATTCCTAAATCCCGTATTTCTTGAGTTTGCTGTAGAGGGTCGGGCGGCTGACGTTCAGCGCCTTGGCAACCAGCGACATATTCCCGGAATATTTCTCCACCGCGGCGCGGATGGCCTTCTCCTCCACTTCCTCCAGCGTCGCCACAGAAGTCTCGCTTCCCTCGACCAGAGCCTCTGACGGCAGCTGCAACTCGTTCTCTGTCAGATTACTGCCTTCCGCCAGAATAACCGCCTTCTCGATGCAGTTCTGGAGTTCACGAATATTCCCACTCCAATGGCAGTCCTTCAAAGCGGCCTTCGCCTCCGGTGCGATGCCCTCCACCTCGCGATGGTACTTCTCGTCGAACCTTTTTATGAATATCTCCGCGAGCGGAACGATGTCTTCCGGGCGCTCCCTCAAGGCCGGCAGATGGATGCTCATCGTGTTGATCCTGTAGAAGAGATCCTCACGGAATGTGCCTTCCTGCACCTTCTGGCGCAGATCCATGTTCGTGGCGCAGACAAGGCGGATGTTCACATTGCGCGGCTTGGTGTCGCCCACCCGGGTGATCGTCCTGTTCTGAAGAACCCTCAAAAGCTTCGCCTGAAGGTGCAGGGGAATATTCCCGATCTCGTCCAGGAAAAGGGTTCCGCCCTCTGCCAGTTCTACCTTTCCGGCCTTGTCGGCGTAGGCGTCCGTGAACGCGCCCTTGACGTGGCCGAATAGCTCGCTCTCGAAAAGGGTCTCCGGGATCGCTCCGGCATCGACGCTTACCATCGGGCCGTTCCTCCTCTCGGAATGGTTGTGTATCTCTCTGGCCAGAAGATCCTTACCAGTTCCGTTCTCGCCCGTGATCAGCACCGTGGCATCGGTCGGTCCGATCTTTTCGACTGTCTTCTTGATCTCGGCCATTGCCACTGACGTTCCCCAGTACATTCCGGTCGGTCCGGTGGTATATTCATTTGACTGCTGATTGTCCTTCCGGTTCTCCGTCACCGCCCTTTCCAGCGTGGCGAGGAGTTTCTCGTTCTCCCACGGCTTCACGATGAAGTCGAATGCCCCTCTTTTCATCCCCTCCACGGCCAGTGAGATGTCGGCGTAGGCAGTGAACAGGACTACCTTCTGGTTTGGGTTGTTATTCCGTAACTCGCTGAGCCAGAACAGTCCCTCGTTTCCGGTGTTGATGTCAGTGTTGAAATTCATGTCCAGCAGTATCACGTCCGGCTGGAAAGAATTGACCGTGCTGATCAGCTGCGTCGGTGACGGCAGGATCTCCACCGCCTCGAACCGCATGGGCAGCAGTATCTTCAATGCGGACCGGATCCCAGCATTGTCATCAACCACAAGCACTTTCCCGATTTTCTTCATCTTGATAACGTTTTTCTTTGACCTCCGGAGTACGTGGCATTCAGCCTATTCTGAAGTTGATTCGGAGACGGAGACGTTCTCGGCACCGGCGGCCTTCAGGGCGGCGACAAGGACATCGACCTGGGACTTGTCCTCGAACGGGCCGGTGGTGAAGACTACGGATCCAGCCTCAACGCTCTTGATCAGATCCTTGTCGGAATGCTCGTGGACCGCGGCGATGGCTTGCTCTGACAGAGACTGGCCGTCTTCAGGGAATATCTTGACCATGAACAGCGTCCTGACTTTTGACTCAAGTTCTCTGGCCTTCCTTACGTTGATGACCTGCCCGTTGTGGAACGCATCGATCTGCGCGTCACGGAAGCCTCTGTTCTTCACTTTGTTAAGGTTTGAGAGAACGTCCTTGTAGGATTTGAAAAGACCAACTGAATAGGCATGTCTGCCGGAGGTTGTGGTCCGCTCGAACACCGGGCTGAGGCCGTTGAGGTCGGCAACCGTGGCCTTTCTTCCAAGGGTGAATATCCTTATCTGATAGATGATGCCTTCCGGCAGGGTGTTGTTCTCGGCGAACCGTCCCTCCGGCAGGATCTTGAAAGAGTAATCGAAAGTCGGCTTAGGCTTCATGATGTCCAGATGCAGAGCCGGGCCGTAGCTGTTCTTCGAGAACGTGTAGCCCGAGGATGCTCCCACGATCTCCTTGTCGGCCTCTGCCTGAAGCTTGCGGGTGTCGATCACGATTCCGTTCGCCAGAAAATCCATCTCGATGTTCTGGAGCTCCTTCACAGCCGCGTTCAGTGCGCTGTTCAGAGTCGGAAGCATCATCTCTTTGTCGGAAATCTCCGCCGTGAGTCTTGCCTTTTCCTCGCCGGACGCTCCGGCAAGTCCTGACCGCATCTTTTCAAGATTCTTGCCGAATCTCGCCACAGAATCCCGCAAAGCCCTGACTTCCCGCATCTTATCCATGTAGCGCTTTGTGCTTTCATTCTGCTGCCCCTCATCAGGAACAGCGGCGTCGTTGTCGATTCTGGAGTGGTCTCTGGCTGGATTAAGGGAAGCCAATGCCCTCAGCTCATCCACATCGGTGACGGCTTTGCGGACCGGCATGCTGTCATATTCAAGAACATAGATTGTGACGCTGTCGCGACCGCACTCGCGGTTAGATGCGAAGATGGAATATTTCCCGTCCTCGGTGTTGACGAAAAGGAAGTCATCGTAGGGCGATGAATATGGAAAGCCCATATTCACAGGCATGTCCCAGTCGTTTGTCTCGCTGTTCCAATTTGAGACGTAGAGGTCGTAGCCTCCCATCCCGTACAGGCCTTTTGACGCGAAGTAAAGCGACTGGCCGTCAGGCGAGAGCATCGGGTAGATCTCGTCCGAGGAGCTGGTCATCTGCTCGTTGATGAGGGTCGGCACAGACCAAAGAGAGTCCGTCAGATGGGTCGCGTAGATATTCCTGATGCCTTCCTCGTCCTTGGCCGAGTAGTAAATGTCCCTGCTTCCGTCCGGGATGAAGATCGCGCGGGAGAGGTTGTCTCCTCCGAGCGAGTCCAGCTGGTTCGGCGTCTTTCTCCAGCTGTGGTCCTTGAGTGGGTAGAACAGGAAGAAGTCCTTGAGCGGGAACGTCTGTTTCGCCACCACTGTCGGCTGGCTGCAGAAGCTCATCATGTTCAATCCGTTGCGTGCCATCAATAATTGCTCTTCCGCCCTCGCCGAGGCTGTGGAATCCAGAGCCTCGACAGCGCTTTCGCTATACTGGACGGCCTCCGCGAAACTGTAGGCCATCCTGCATGAGTCCGCCTTGATCATGAGCCGGGTCGGTGAAACCTGCGCTGAAGCCTCGGCGGTGAAGGCGATCTGCGCGAGCAGAGTGAATATGCCGATGAATAATTTGTTCCTCATTCTGAAAAATCTCGGTGAATGCGTTTGCAAAAATAAGAAATACTTGGCAGATAATTTCTTTCTAAGAAAAAAATGCTAAATTTGTACCCCTATTTTTATGCGAAAAAATTAAAACAATAAAATAAACGTAAAAATTATGCAAAGTAAAGGTTGGATTAGGCTTGTCGCCATTCTGCTTGCGATCGCTTCCATTTGGCAGCTTTCCTTCACGGCGGTGACATCCATCCAGGAAAAGAAAGCGGCCAGGTTCGCTGAGAAGGCTGCCGTTGCGGCTCAGAATTCAGCGGCTTTTGCCCAGATTCCTGAAAATGACCAGGCTTACTATCTGGATTCAATCAGGAAGGAACAGAACAGGGTATTCATCGATTCCATCTCTTCGAAGAAGGTATTCCTTTGGAACACCTACAAGGAGTGCAAGGCCAAGGAGATCAACCTCGGTCTGGACCTCAAGGGTGGTATGAACGTCATGCTGCAGGTGCAGCTTCAGGATCTTGTCAAGGCTATCGCCGGTGACAACACTAATCCTGAGTTCCAGAAGGCTCTCGCCCTTGCCAAGGAACGCAGCGTCAATTCCAGGGAAGACTACATCACCCTCTTTGCGGACGCATGGAAGGAAGTGAGCAACGGCCAGCATCTCGCCCAGATTTTCGGTACCTACGAGATGAAGGACAAGATCACCCCTGCCTCATCCGACGCCGATGTCATCAGCGTCATCCGTGACGAGGCCGAGAGTGCCGTGGCCAACTCATTCAATGTTTTGAGAAGCCGTATCGACCGCTTCGGCGTGACCCAGCCATCCATCCAGAAACTCGGCAACAGCGGACGTATCCTCGTCGAACTTCCTGGCGTCAAGGAGCCTGAGCGTGTGAGGAAGCTCCTTCAGGGAACCGCTTCCCTTGAGTTCTGGGAGACCTACACCAGCCAGGAACTTTCCGGCTATCTTGCAGAGGCCAACGCCAAGCTCGCAGAGATTCTTGCGGGAGAACCCGACACCACAGCGGTAGCTGAGCCTGTTGCCGAGCCTGTCGCCAAGGAAGGCGTTGACTCGCTTCTCAATTCAGAGATTGCCCGGAATCAGGACAATTCCGCTGATATTGACGCTTACAGAAAGGCCAATCCTCTCTTTGCTGTGCTGAGCCCTTCAGGATCGAACAATGCCTGCATCGGTTTCGCCGCCGCGATCGACACCGCCAAGGTCAACAGGTATCTCGCCATGCCTCAGATCGCCGAGATCTTCCCGGCCGAGTTCAAGCCGATGTGGTCGGTGAAACCTTCCGAGTATGTTCAGGGTGACAATGTATTTGAGCTCATCGCCATAAAGGCGACCTCAAGGGACGGCAAGGCCAAACTTGACGGAGGTGTCATCACCGATGCGCGTGTCGTTTACGACCACGGTTCAAACGGAGAGCCTTCTGTCTCCATGACCATGAACGCCGAGGGTGCCAATGTCTGGGCCCGTATGACCAGCGACAACGTCGGCAAGGCAATCGCCATCGTCCTCGATGACATGGTATATTCCTACCCTAACGTCAATGGAGCCATCACGGGCGGAAGCTCCTCCATCACCGGCCACTTCACACCGGACGAGGCGACCGACCTTGTGAACGTCCTCAAGTCAGGTAAGCTTCCTGCGCCCGCCACCATCATCCAGGAGCAGGTCGTGGGTCCTTCACTCGGCGCCAAGTCGATCAACGCGGGTATGATCTCGTTTGTGATCGCATTCCTTCTGGTGCTCGTTTACATGATCTTCTTCTATCAGGGCGCAGGTGTCGCCGCTGACATCGCCCTCCTCTGCAACGTGCTTCTCCTCTTCGGAGTCCTCGTTTCGTTCGGAGCCGTCCTGACTCTCCCTGGTATCGCAGGTCTCGTCCTGACTATGGGTATGGCAGTTGACGCCAACGTGATCATCTACGAACGTATCAAGGAAGAGCTTGCCGCCGGCAAGGGGCTGAGCAAGGCTGTGGCCGACGGTTACAAGAACGCCTACTCCGCCATCATCGACGGTCAGGTGACCACCCTCCTTACCGGTATTGTTCTCTTCGTGTTCGGTTCCGGTCCTGTCCAGGGCTTCGCCACCACGTTGATCATCGGTATCATCACCTCTGTCCTTACCTCTATCTTCATCACAAGGCTTATCTTTGATGACCGCATCGAGAAGGGCAAGAGCATCGCTTTCGAGAACAACCTCACCAAGAACTTCCTCAAGAACACGCATTTCGACTTCATCGCCGCACGCAAGTGGTCTTACATCATTTCCGGCGCGTTGATCGTCATTTCAATCGTGTCTATCTTCACCAAGGGCTTCACTTACGGTGTTGACTTTACCGGTGGCCGTACCTATGTTGTACGTTTCGACCAGCCGGTAACCGCCGAGCAGGTTCGTGATGCCGCTATCGTTGAGTTTGACGGTGCCGTCGAGGTAAAGCAGTTCGGTGGTGAGAGTCAGATGAAGATCACGACCCAGTACAAGAACGATCAGGAGTCAACTGACGTTGACGCAGAGGTTGAGGCTAAGCTTTACCACGCTTTGAAGCCGTTCTTTGCAGAGACTGGTATCACCCTTGACGAGTTCAAGTCAACCGTTGACAATCCTAACGGTATCATCTCCTCCGACAAGGTCGGCCCTACGATCGCCAACGACATGAAGAGAGACGCCATCGTCGCCGTCATCCTCTCCCTGCTCGTGATCTTCGCCTACATCGCGTTCCGATTCAAGGGATGGACATGGGGTCTTGGTGGAGTCGTTTCACTTGCCCACACGGCCATCATCGTGATCGGCTTCTTCTCCCTGTTCTCCGGGATCCTGCCGTTCAACCTTGACGTTGACCAGACATTCATCGCGGCCATTCTGACCATCATCGGTTATGCCATCAACGACAACGTGGTTATCTTCGACCGAATCCGTGAGTACAGGACCCTGCATCCGAATGTTGACGTGAGGACCAACACCAACCAGGCCATCAACGCCACGTTGACCCGTACCGTCAATACCTCTGTCTCCACTCTCGTCACCATGCTCGCCATCGCGATCTTCGGCGGTGAGTCCATCAGAGGTCTCGCGGTCGCCCTTATCCTTGGTATCTGCATCGGTACTTACGCTTCCATCTTCATCGGTACACCTGTGATGTACGATGCCACACTGTGGGATCGGAAGCGTCTTGCCGCCAAGAATGGCAACGCCAGAACATCAAAGAAATAATCTTAGATCAATGAATATGCAAAAGCGCCGACCCATCCGGGCCGGCGCTTTAACCTTTTTGTGTAGGTTTCGCATTGACCTATTCCTTTTGCGTCACCTTTGTGACGTGATACTCCGGCCCAGACTGAAGTTCTATATATAGTTTGCGAGACTTCCCGGTTGTGTTTGGGGCAGCATACACCTTTAGAACATCGTTGTTCATTCCTGCATATTCAACTTTCAGCCAGTCATATATGCTGTACTCCGTACCATCCTCGTTGTCTCCTGTGAGGCCGGTGTTTCCTTTATAGTCGTGAATTGTCGCGTGGGTGAAATTCTGTCTGCCGCGGATCTCTATTTCTCCTCCTTCTTTTGTGAAAGAAATGTTTTTGGGAAATCACAAATCCACCTCCTGACGGCAAGAAAAGCAGCAAAGCAGCGAGAGTCCACACACATAAAAACTAATCAGAACGTTTCTCATAACTTGTTGTATGTAATAACTTTAAGAATATTGTTGTAGTTTGTGTTTCCACTATAAGAAGTACCAGGATCGTGTTCAATGTTTGAGTCATCCAATTTGAACACGCCAGAAGCGTGGTAGCCATTACATTTCCCCTTCTGCACCTCATTAATGACGCTGGTGTCTTTGTGCAATATACGTACTTTCTTTGAATAAAACGTATTAATATCCAAAAATATTTCAAGTTATACTCGGCTTCGTTATGTTTTCACTTGTTCACTTAGCTTGTGGTCACTGAGCTTGTCGAAGTACCGAAGTGCCGAAGCACCAGAACTAACAGACACAAAAAAGTCGGCCGGAATTCCCGATCGACTTATCTTAGTCATATTCGTAAATGAGGATTACCTGATCATATTCTTAGGGTCGAGCGCCTTGTCAAGTTCCTCCTTGGTGAGCAGCCCCTTCTCTAAGACGATGTCATAGACTGAGCGGTTGGTCTCAAGGGCTTCCTTTGCGACCTTGGTGCTGGCCTTGTAGCCGATGATAGGGTTGAGGGCTGTAACGATGCCGATGCTGTTCTTGACCATCTCATAGCAACGCTCCTTGTTGACGGTGATTCCTTCAACGCATTTCTCGCGCAGAGTGTTCATCGCGTTTGTCAGCCAGGTGATGCTCTCCATGATGGATTCGGCGATGACTGGCTCCATGACATTCAGCTGGAGCTGTCCTGCCTCGGCTGCGAACGAAACGGTCGTGTCGTTGCCGATCACCTTGAAGCAGACCTGGTTGGTAACCTCCGGGATGACAGGGTTGACCTTGCCTGGCATAATGGATGAGCCTGGAGCCATAGGCGGAAGATTGATTTCCTTGAGACCGCAGCGTGGACCTGATGTCATGAGTCTGAGGTCGTTGCAGATCTTGGAAAGCTTGACTGCCAGTCTCTTGAGGGCACCAGAGTAGCTGACATAGGCGCCAGTGTCAGGAGTGGCCTCCACGAGATCCGGAGCAGCGATGAACTTCTCGCCTGTGAGTTCGGTCATCTTCTTGGCGCAAAGCTCTGCGAAACCAGGCTTGGCATTGAGGCCGGTACCGATTGCGGTGCCTCCCATGTTGATCTCATAGAGAAGATTCACGTTTCTCTCAAGGTTCAGAACCTCTTCCTCAAGGTTGGTGGCATAAGCGTGGAACTCTTGTCCTGATGTCATAGGCACCGCGTCCTGAAGCTGAGTGCGTCCCATCTTGATCACGTTCTTGAACTCCTCGCCCTTGTCCTTGAAAGCGTTGATAAGTTCCTTGAGACTCTTCTCCAATTTCCTGTTCATTCTGATGAAAGCGTAACGGAACGCTGAAGGGTAGGCGTCGTTGGTGGACTGGGCGCAGTTCACATGGTCGTTAGGGGAGCAGAACTGGTACTCGCCTTTTTTGTGTCCCATGATCTCAAGGGCTCTGTTGGCGATGACCTCGTTCGCGTTCATGTTCACTGACGTGCCGGCGCCTCCCTGTATCATATCGACAGGGAACTGGTCGTGAAGTTTTCCGTCGATGATCTCGCGGCAGGCCGCGACGATCGCATCGGCAATGTGTGGTTCAAGCGCTCCGAGTTCCTTGTTCGTCTCCGCCGCGGCTAGCTTGATGCAGGCCATAGCGATCACATACTCGGGGTAGTCGCGCATTCTGGTGTTGGAAATCTTATAATTGTTGAGAGCCCTCTGTGTCTGAACACCGTAGTAGGCCTCAGCCGGAACCTGAAGTTCCCCAAGAAGATCGGATTCAATCCTGAATTTCTCTTCGCTCATAATTGATAAGAATTATCTGTTTATAAAATGTTTTACTTTTGTTCGGCAAAGGTAAGCCCAAAAAAGATTATAAGCAAAATTGCGACAATAAATTTCGATTTATTATTTGACCGCCCGCAAATTAGCCGCTTCGGCAAGCCCGGCAATCGGGAAGCGCCGACCGATGATTGGCCAGCCGCTGATCCGTCGGTCACTGTGTCTGTCGAAGCGCGGGTCTGCCAGGACATGCCTATCACCGGAGCGACTGAATATTCCAAAGAATATTACTACATTTGCGCCCGTTTATATTCAATGACACAATGAGAGCGATAGGAACTGTTCTGCTGTTGGTCCTTTCCAACATATTCATGACATTCGCCTGGTACGGCCACCTGAAGCTTCAGGAGATGAAGGTCTCCACCAGCTGGCCGCTGATTCTGGTCATCCTCTTCTCCTGGGGACTGGCGTTCTTTGAATATTGCGCCCAGGTTCCCGCCAACCGCTTGGGCTTCAACGTCAACGGCGGCCCGTTTAGCCTTCTGCAACTAAAAGTCATTCAAGAAGTTGTCTCGCTGATCGTCTTCACTCTCATTGTCACCCTCCTCTTCAAGGGTGAATCCCTTCATTGGAACCACCTCGCCGCCTTCGTGTGCCTGGTTCTCGCTGTCTTCTTCGTATTTCTGAAGTAGCGTCTTCCCCAAAGGTGTTCGGTGGAAAAGACCGGAAATAGAATTGCATAGGGAGTGCCGCCCGTGTCCTTCCTGCATGGTTTCCGGCAGCAATTCTGTCTTGAGGCAAGGGTTGGGGAGAGGGGCAATAGCACAAGAGGGACGGCGGAAGCCGTCCCTCTTGTGCCTCGGGCGAGAATCGAAAACGTGAAAGGGTCTGAAAGGGGTTGAATGGAGTTGACATTGGCGACCGTTTTATTATAGATTGATATTCAATAAATTATAGGTGTTTTTTTGAGCTTGTTTCGATTCTAGTACGGGACCACGAAAAATCAATATTTTTCAGCTAAGTCGCCAAAATGTCGCCAAAAATTCATTACCTTTGTAGCGAGCTAAATGGTTGATTTATGGCGACTATTGAATATTCGCTGTCCAGTAAGAAGGACAAAACAACGGGAAAACAGGAGATTTTGGTCAGATTTTTCCATGGAAGGTTCAATCAGAGGGGAAAAACGAACCTGTACGGACATTCTGACGATTGGGATCAGGACCGGCAACGGTTCGTGATTCCCAAGGTCCGTATGATGACAGAAGAGAAACGGAAGGAAATCCAGGAACTCCAGAACTTGAACTCCGAATTGTACGCGATATCCAGATACCTGCTCGATGCCTTTGTCGCTGCGGGATCCGGAAAGGTCCCCCTTCCCAACAAGTGGGTTGCGGATAAGTTGCTCGAGAGGACGGTCGAGAGCCTGGACCTCCCAGCTGTAGAAGATGCGAAGGAGGATGAATCTGCCGAGGAGAAGAATGACCTACAGAAGGGATTCTTTGACACCTTCGAACACTTCGTGTCCATTCAGAAGATCTCCATCTCCCGGATCCGGCACTACAATGTCATCATCCGCGCCCTGAAGCGCTTCGCCATTTATAGTGCCCAGGAGGTGAGCTTCGCTACGCTGTCCTCGGATCTGCTCAGGAAGTTCTCCAAGTTCCTGGAGAATGAACACAAGTTCGTTGTGGAAGGTAAGGACGGGAAACCGTGCATCAAGGATCCCCTCTATGAGAAAGCATACAAGTCGGTACCGGAGTGCCGGTTCCCGAAGCAGCGGGGCCAGAATTCCATCATTGGAACGATGTCCCGGTTCCATACGTTCGTCCGCTGGTCGATCAAGAGAGGTTATCTGAACCGTGACCCCTACGATGATTACGTCATCGGCACGGCCATCTATGGCACTCCCTTCTATCTCACCAAGGAAGAACGGAACCAGCTGTATCAGGCCGAATTCCCGGACAACCCCGGCCTGGAGGTCCAGCGCGACATATTCGTTTTCCAGTGCTTTATTGGCTCTCGTGTCGGGGACTTGATGAAATTGACCAAGGACAATGTCATTAACGGAGCCATCGAGTACGTTCCCCGCAAAACCAAGGAGGGCCGTCCCTATACGGTGCGAGTTCCTCTTTCACCTACTGCATTGGAGATTCTGGATCGCTACAAAGACCAGCCCGGCGGGCGTCTTCTTCCCTTTATTTGTGAGCAGGACTACAATCGCGACATCAAGAAGATGATCAAGCTCGCCGGTATCGACCGCGTAGTGACCACCCTGAATACCATCACCCGCGAGGAAGAGAAGCACCCCATCTGGGAAGTCGCCTCTTCCCACATGGCTCGTCGCGTCCTGGTCGGCAATCTCTACAAAGAAGTCAAGGATCCCAACCTCATCGCCAAGATCTCCGGCCACGTCGAGAACTCCCGTGCCTTCAGCCGCTACCGCGACATCGACGAGGAAATGGCCAAAGAGGTTATCCTGAAGTTGGAATAAGTCTCAAACCCGAAAAGTTGGCTCAATCAGAATTATTCATAAAATGGAAATGCAAGAGAAAACAATATTCACTGCTACCCCAATCGAAGGAGGATATTCGTGGACAATCATATCATTGTTAGGCACTATCCTGAAGGATGCCGAGGGCCTATATGGAGAAAGAGATCGATCCTTCAATATTCTTGGGGTTGAACTTTGTGATCAAGAGCAGCCTCAGACTTGGTATCCATGTGGTTGGAACGGTCAGAAAGATGTGATAATACAAATAACGAAAGATTGCGAAAACAATCTCAAAAAAGCTATCTTTCAAGTTTCTCATGAAGTTATCCATTGTCTATGTCCAAAGCCCGGGCGTCATGCTAATGTCCTAGAAGAGGGACTGGCAACATTGTTTTCGACGTATGAGTCGAATAAATTTGGAACAGGTTATCATCCAGGCTCGTTACTATATATCTCTGCCATGGAAATAGTAGAAGAATTATTGAGTTATGACGAGACTATTATAAAGAAAGCAAGAATGATGGAACCAGATATTTCATTGATAACTAAAGAAATGTTACTAGCTTTCCATCCATCTATCAAAGATGATTTACTCGAAATTCTACTTAAGCCCTTTAGTGATTTTAAACTCATGATTGGATAATGGGGAGTCCCCTCGAAACTTGCCCCCTATTTCCTGCGGAATATCCACAATATGCTTTAGAGAAAAATGAGAGCTTTAATCATGAAGTATTTAGAACAAAAGAACCAAGTAATGATGTCATTCATTAAGAATCATAAAGCGCCTGTTCACAATAGTAAAATTGCACTTTTTGTGCTTCTTCTCTTTTGTGGTTGGGCAATTCTTGCGATTCAATTAAGGGTAACCTGTCTTCAAATTCACATGAATTGGTCACAAGATAAGTGTGATAATCTGAATCAACTTTTTATTAATCTGACTTACAGCTTCCTGGCTGGCTATGTCTTCTATTTGTTAACAATTTATTTTCCTCAGAGAAAAGAGAAGAAACGGATACAACCTGTAATCCGACAAAAAGTTCTTACTATTAGAAAGGCGATCAGTGATATTTTATTGGAATTTTCAAGAGACACGGACATTAAGAAAGACTTTCTGGAAACAGATAATGCAAAAATAATCTTGATGTCAAAAAACTGGACAGACACAATTCCTATGTTTCAGTATTTATACAAGGCACGAATTAGCTATCTTGCCTATATCGGCGAAGTTGGGAAAAAGATTCAAAAAGACATTGTAGAGTTAATCCAATCTTATCAGAAGTATATGACAACGGAGCAAGTTTGTTTATTAGAAGAGTTGTCTAGTATGCAGATTTTTGCATTTGCAAATCAGTTCAAACAAATAAATATCTCGTTGGAGGATAAAAACGGGAAAGAATCTATAGTTGGTTTTTTCATTGACGCCATACGCAAAATGAATGAAATTGAAGATAGTTTCTCACTCAAAAATAGATAATGGACAGACTTGTCATACTTCGGATAGAAATGGCAATTTACAGAGGACATGATAACAACGACTATTTCAGTTTTTGAAATAGTCGTTCAGAAGTGCGTAGAAGGCCTTTTTTACTAAAAACCATATAATTCTTGTCATTTTTTCGCAATATTGACAACAATTATATACTTCGCTTCAAGCTGGGTGTTTACAGGGGAATTAGTGTATCTCTTTGAACTCCATGATATCCAGCATAGAGAACAGGATGACGTCCATCTCGGAATTCCAGCTCTGGTGGAAGTGACCGTAATACCAGTGGGACACCGGATGTCTGGATGACTTGAGATAGGTAAATATCTGGTCCATTGTCTCTCGCTCTTTAGCGCAGTCCGCAGGAATAGCCGGGTCTAATTCCGCCCATTCGGTTAAGCCATCCTTCAAGATTAGCTCACAAAAGGATGGTGCCGTGTGAGTAATGACAGTGTCAAGCTTGAGTTCTTGGCTGATACTATCCAATTGTTCCTTGTCATAGACAGGCATCTCATCGGCCCAGTATGATGCAACACCGGAGCGCAAATGTCGGGAATCGTGCTTCTTCCGGTAATCCCGGTCTATACTGACGGCGCCACCGACGCATAGAATGTTATGTCCGCAAACTTGGATAACACTGTAATCCGGAATGCAGCGGAATCGCTCGTGATGAATACGCTCTTCCTGGAAATACGCTGGATCATCGTGATTGCCCCGGATCATCACAACCCAATTGTTCGCCTTGCTCAATCTTGAGGAATTGCGATTGTACACGTTGTCATAGTATCCCGGCTTATCGAACCCAAAGCCGCAGTCCCCGGCAACAATAAGCACGGTATCTGTCATCTGGTATTGGATACATAGCTTGTATATCACGGCGTTGAATTCGCCGTGAATATCTCCGCAAACAATAATGCTCTTTGCGTTAGGAAATGCGTATGTGTGAAATGAATTCATTTCTTCAACGATAGCCAATAGGGGGACAACTTTTCCGTAATATAATCAACGACCTCATTCAGAGGTAAGACTCCCTTGTATTTCATCTTTTTCAAGAATGCGTTCCATTGAGTCTGCTTGATAGGATCATTCTTGAATTCGCCATTGAAAAGAGGGTGATTCTCAGTATATGTCGTTCCTCTATTGCTGAAAACAGAGGCAATTGCTTCAGAAAGGGTTTCCTCATTTACCTTGACACGTGCTGATTCTGACGAAAGAATGGAATATACATCATAGAAGTCTTTCATCCTGCTGTTTGCCAGCGCCCGATCAATCATTGTCTGGAACTTTTCTGCTACAACAGTCTCCAAAGAATAAGCATTGATGCTAACCTCAGGCATATCATCAAGAAGCAAGGGATAATCCAGTTCCTGGGGCTCTGGAACAACAATATCTCCAAACCCAATATCCATAGAAAAAGGTTGTACAATGGTGTCAAGATGAGCTGTCACAGTAACTGTGACGCCGTTATACTCTTTGTCCAAAGAAATATCCTCAACCTTAATGTCATTCTCTCCGTTATCGAACATAAGACCATCTTCAGGGCATTGAATTGCGCAGATCTCTCGGAAAGCTTTTCGAATGGTTTCTTTGTCTCTGCTAATCTTGTCGCCCAGGAAATCAATGTCTTTCGTCGGACGAGCCTTGAACTTTTCGTAGGCGAAGAGAAGTGCACTTCCTTTCAGGCAGAAGTTATCCCGATATTGGCTCATCGACAGTCTGTACAACATCCGCTCTTGGATGTATCTGAGCAGAATCTGCATATATTCGGTTCCAGGCACTGAATCCCGGATGTTCAGGAGTTTGGCCCGAACCGACTTTGCTACATTTTTCTTTTCCATATTACAGCCCCATTTCAAGGTATTGTCTCATTGTTGACAGCACTCTCATTTGTTTTGCGTAATCCATAAGACGGGAAATGTTACGATCCTTGCGCTTGAGATAGTTCCTAAGAATCTCAACAGCCACTTCAGTCCCGATCTTGTTACGAAACTTTACAGCGTCGCAAACGCTTTTCTCGATGCAGAAAATCTTAACCTTATGATTGGCAATGTCAGCTTCTTCAACGCCCATCGTGCAGTATTTCTCTTCCCAATAGCAGAGAATGATGCCAGAAATCTCCGGGGCCACCACTTTCCTGTGCTTTTCTATAGCAACGTAAAATCCATCAGGGATTTGAGTGGTAAGCCCATAATAATCCCACGCGGAATACATGCAAACGACACCGCCGGGGACGATCCTTTCAACATCTATCATCGTGGTCGCCAGTTCTTCAGGGAGAATATACACACCATTCTTGATTCTGATGACATTGCCGGATTTGATAGCCTTGTTGATTCCATAGTAAGCCCTGGGCTCACGTAGTTCATGAGCCCGTATCGTTCCTCCGCTTGCAGAGATGTCTTGGTAAAACTTGGCCATATGCGTATGATTCGCGACAAATATACGGCTAATTTTTGAAATGGCCGTAGTTTTTTTGATAATTCTTTCATGAATCGATATGACCTTCGGATACTGCCCCTGTTCCCATTTTTGAAACAGTCGCTCAGAAGCGCATAGAAAGCCGTTTTTGCGAAAAACCTTATAATCTATCTCACTTTTCAGCGATAGTGACGCGAAAAATAATAATTCTATTAATGCTGGGTGTCTTATAGGGAAAATATACTGATGGTTTCCAAGTTTGAGCGAGAAAAACTTTAACTTTGTAGAAATACGTTGAGACTATGACAACGCAAGAAATACTCAAGCTTTGTGGGAAAGGTGAGCAGACACCCGTTCAAATGAAGGAACGGGTCACTGATGCGTATGAGTTGGGGAAAGAAATGGTTTGCTACGCCAATGAGCGGGGAGGCGGATTGATTATCATAGGAGTCAATGATAAAACGGGAAAGGTCAATGCGCTTTCACGCACGGAGGTGCAGGAGCAAACAGGGCTTCTTTCCCAAATCGCAACCGACCAAGTCCATCCCGCCGTTTCCATCAAAGCTGAAAACGTTGATGTCCCTGGCGGGCAATTGATAGCCGTTACAGTCCCTTGAGGGCATCAATAAGCCATACAAGGACAACAAGGGAATTGTCTGGGTTAAGAACGGCGCTAACAAGCGTCGCATCGTTGACAACGCAGAGATTGCCGAGATGATGTCCGATAGCGGCACATTCCGACAAGATGAGGCTCTCATCCCCGGAGCAACTATTGCGGACCTGGATATGAATGTTGTCAAGACCTACCTAACAAAGAGGTTTGAGGCGTCCTACAAATCCAAGGATTTGACTTATGAGCAGATACAGGATGCTTCCGCTGACGAGCTTGTTAGTTTGGCGGCATCTGGAATGACGGTTGAACGCTTGTTGAAGAACTTTGGGCTCATTCGTTCTGATGGCGGCATCACCTATGCGGCGATGCTGTTGTTCGGCAGACATCCATGGCGTTGGCTTCCTACTGCCACAGTCAAATGCGTCAGCTTTATCGGGAACAGCCTAGGGGGAACTGAGTTCCGTGATAAAATGGATGACTTGGATGCCGATGGCGGCATTCTTATCCAGTATGAAGCTATGATGGCTTTTCTCAAGCGGAATCTTCACAATGTTCAGGTGGATTCTGATTTCAACTCTCTTGGACAACTGGAGATACCTGTTGGCGCACTGTCCGTAATATGTTCCAATGCCCTCCTGCATCGTTCTTACAGTTGGGAGGCGCCCATTCGGGTGTTTGTCTTTGATAACCGTGTAGAGATCCATAGCCCTGGCGCCCTTCCGGGCGGATTGGAGGTTGAGGATGTCCTATCTGGTACATCCCTTCCGCGGAACAAGATGCTTTTTACTCACGGAGCATTTTTACTACCCTATTCAGGCATTGGCAGCGGTTTCCTTCGTGCTCGTGAACTGGATGACAAAATGGAGGTCGTTAACGACACCAAGAAGAAAGAGGTCATAGTTACTTTTTGGCGGGGAAGTAACCAAGAACGTGTCAGAGTAACGGAGTTTGGTAACGGAGTAACCAAGAAAAGTAACGGAGCTCAACAAAAAGTAACGGAGTCGAGTAACGGAGTTGCACCATCAAAAGTCAAATTGCCGGGGAAGGAACAAGACATTATTAACTTTTGCACCGTCCCTAGAACAGCAGCAGAAATCCTATCAAGGATGGGCTTGACAAATCAGACTAAGAATAGAAAAAAACACATTAATCCTCTTGTGGAGCAAGGGAGACTTAAACTCACGATTCCTGATAAGCCGAATGATCCAAACCAGAAATATGTAAAGGCATAATGAAAGATCGGGCTAAACGAATTGCAAAGAGTTACAACCAATGCAAGCTGCCGAAATGGGCGACTGTGTTGGGCGTTGTGTTGTTGGCCTTCGGCATCGTGGCGGCTGGTGTGACGGCCATTTTCCACGATAAGTATTCGTCCATCTTTGATGCATGGGAATCTGCCCTAACAATTGTCTGGTTCATAGCCTTTATCGCATTGGTGGGCGTCGGCGCCTTGATCTCGCTCGGATATCCTCTCTTGACATTGATTGGCGCCTGGATATGGACTATATTCGCAAAGCCGGAGCCGTTAGTTCTGGAGTTGAAGAGTTGAAGAGGAGTTAGAAGTTGATCTCAATAGTACGAGCAAACTTCAAACCGCCCGATAAGTCGCCAAAATGTCGCCAAAAATTGAGATACCAAAAGAGCTAACCGCTGAAAATCAGCCAGTTAGCTCTTTTTTAAGGTGCCTCGGGCGGGAATCGAACCCGCACGGACATTTCTGTCCAAGGGATTTTAAGTCCCTCGTGTCTACCATTTCACCACCAAGGCGATAGATTACAAAGTTACTAAAAAAATGTCATTGATTAAGAAAATCACGATCAAACAGTCTGATTTTTTAGCGGACAGACGGGGCTAATAGTATTTCTTCTCCTGCCTGTAGAGGGCTATGAAGATGAAAATCAGGATGGTGAATGCCCACAGGGACGAACCTCCGTAACTCAGCAACGGCAGAGGGATGCCGATCACGGGCATGAGGCCTATGGTCATCCCGATGTTGATGAAAAGGTGCATGAATATGCAGGAGGCGACACAGTAGCCGTAGATGCGGGTAAACGCCTCCCGGCTTTTCTCGGCATCAGAGATGATCCTCAGGATCAGGAAAACATAGAGGGCTATCACAACAAAGCAGCCAATGAAGCCCCACTCCTCACCTACCGTGCAGAAGATGAAGTCTGTGCTTTGCTCCGGCACAAAACCGAATGTGGTCTGCGTGCCGCCGAGGAATCCTTTCCCGGTCAGACCGCCCGATCCGATCGCGATCATGCTCTGGTTGACATTGTAGCCCACACCGGCGGGATCCTCTTTCATGCCAAGGAGAACCTCTATTCTTTTTCGCTGATGGTCTTGGAGTATGTTATTGAAAATAAATTCGGTGGAGAAGACCAAGGCAACCCCGGCGACCAGACCGAGAGCGGACATCGACAGGAATCTCCGGCGTGACTTGTAGCCCTTGATGATCATGAATGGAACGGCGCAGACGCACATGCCGATCAGTATGTACAGCGGCTTGATCTTCCCGGCGATGCCCTCCGGATTGAACTTGCCAAGGATCCATGGCAGGAGGCACATCAGCAGGAACAGTCCCGCGCCGACCCAGAGCATGGCGTTGAACTTGCCAGACTCCATCAGGTTGCAAAGAAGGATGATCCCTGCCAGCACGAGCAGCGACACGTACGGCGACACCGTCAGCGTCAGTATGAAAAGCAGTGCCGCCGCGCCGATGCAGAATATCCACCAACCTGAGAATCCTTCCCGGTACATCACGAATATGAAGCCGACGTAGACGAGAGCTGATCCAGTCTCGCTCTCCGCCAGGATGACAAGCATCGGGACTCCGAGAATCAACGCGGTGAGCATGAAGTCCTTGAATTTGGTGATCTTGAAGTTGACCTGGCTCATCAGCGTGGCCAGAAGCAGGGATGTCGTGATCTTTGAGACTTCGGCGGGCTGGAACCTGACGGGACCGAACTCGAACCAGGACCGGGATCCTTTGACCTCCACGCCAAGGAATATCACGCCCACAAGCAGGCACATGACAAACAGGTACAGCGGCACCGAGGCGCTTTCCCAGAACTGTGCGTTGATCACAAACAGAATCAGAGCCGCAAGTCCGAGCGCCGTGAGTATCCAGACGAACTGTTTGCCGGAGCGGAAATTATAATCGAATATGCTGGCGGGACCGTCGGAATGGATCGAGGCATAGATGTTGACCCATCCGATGATGATGAGGAGCAGGTAGGTGACCACCAGCGCCCAGTCAACACTCTTCTTTATGCCTCTGTCCGAAAAGTTCTCCATCGCTCAACTATTTATAGGCCTTGACCCTTGACATGAGATTACCCTGAAGAACCCTGTCCTCAAGTCCGCGGCGCTGGTCGCTGATCTCTCCGTTGAGATATTTCTCAACCAGCAGGGACGCGATAGGTGCGGCCCATGTCGCTCCGAACCCGGCGTTCTCTATGTAGGCGGCAACGGCGATCTTCGGGTTGTCCTTCGGGGCGAAACAGATGAACACCGAGTTGTCCGCACCGCGAGGATTCTGCGCCGTTCCGGTCTTTCCGCAGATGTCCAGGCCGGGAACAGCGGCAATGGAGGCCGTGCCTCCAGACCCGAAACCGCTGTTGACCGCCCTCCACATGCCTTGCGTCACCTTCTTGAAATTCGTCGTGTCAACCATCGTGTACTGCCTCTCGTAATATTTCGGATCAATCTCGACCCCTTCCGACGCTTTCACGATGTGTGGAATCCTGTACCACCCTCTGTTGGCGACGGTCGCCGCGAGGTTGGCGATCTGCATGGGCGTGGCTCCGACCTCACCCTGGCCGATGGAGATGGAGATGATCGTGGTGAATTTCCATCCTCCCTTGCCGTAGATCTTGTTGTACGTCTTTGATGTCGGCAGAGTCCCGCCCAACTCGGCGGGAAAGTCCGTGCCCAGCTTGTGTCCGAAGCCGAAACTTTGGACATATTCGTTCCATTTGTCGAGCGCCTCGCCGATGTCGCGGTATTTCTTGTTTTCTAGAATATTCCTGAGCACGTAGCAGAAATAACCGTTGCAGGACATCATGATGGCCTCTTCAAGCACGAGAGGGGATTTGTGCACGTGGCATCCGAGCTTGCGGTTACCGAAATGGTAGCCCTGGCTGCAAGGGTAGGCCATCTCGGTGGTGAGGGTGCCTTCCTGAAGCCCGATCAGGCCGTTCACAAGCTTGAACACCGATCCCGGAGGGTACGGAGCCTGTACTGCCCTGTTGAACATCGGCTTGTGTGGATCCTTGATGATTTCGTCGTAGTGCTGGCCGATGTCCGCCAGCATGCTCACATCGACTCCAGGGCTGGAGACAAGCGTCAGGATCTCGCCGGTCTTCGGCTCGATGGCCACAAGGCTGCCGACCTTGTTCCTCATCAGATCCTGACCGTACTGCTGGAGATCCGCGTCGATCGTCGTGTGGATGTCGTGTCCCGGGACGGCCTCCTTGTCCATCTCTCCGTCCTTGTAACGCTGTTCGATCTGGTTACGGGAGTTGCGCAGGTAGATATGGTAGCCTTTCTCGCCTCGGAGTTCCTTTTCGCGGGCCGCCTCGATGCCTGTCTTCCCGGCGTAGTCTCCGGAACGATATTCCCCGGAATGCTTCTCGATGTAGTTCGCGTCCACCTCGGAGACGTAACCCAGCAGGTTTCCTCCGGCGTTGACAGGGTAGTCCCGGATGCTTCTGGCCTGCCCCCTGAATCCCGGAAAGTTGTACTGAAGTTCGGCGAACTGCATGTAGGTTTCTGGTTTTATCTGCTTGAGCATCACGACGCTCTGGTAGCCGATACGGCGGCGGTTTCTGGCATATTCGGCCATCTTGTCCCTGATGAATTCCGGGGACACGTTAAGGGTGTTGGCCAGCATCAGTGTGTCGAACCGCTTGACTTCCCTCGGGGTGACAAGGATGTCGTAGGTTACTTTGTTGCTGACGATGATCTTGCCGTTGCGGTCGTAGATGATGCCTCTGGTCGGGTAGATGATGTCATAGACCATCGAGTTGTTCGACGCGTTGATCTTGTACTTGTCGTCAATGATCTGGATGTAGAACAGTTTTCCGAGTATGATGGCGGCGACCACCAAAAGGCCTATGATCAAGGCTTTCCCTCTACCTTCTGTCTTCATAGGTCAGCAGGTTGATGATGCAGATCGACGCAAGGTAACTGGCCAGCACCGAGAGTCCGACTCTTGCCGCGATGAACCAGAACGGCCTTGTTCCGGCACAGTCGGCTATGGTGTAAACCAGCAGGAACAGTGTGGTCATCAGGATGATGGCAAGGGAAACCCTCGCGAATCCATATTTCCGGACAGTGACATTCTCCTTTTGCTCGAAAGGCTCGTTGCCGAAGAACATCCCTATGACCGGGCGCCGCAGGAGTGCGACCGGAACCAACGACATCGCATTGATTCCAAGGGTCCCTTCGGCGAAGAAATCCACGGCCAGTCCGGTGGCGAAGGCGATCAGCATTGCTTGGATGGTTCCTGTCTTGGTAGGTATGCAAAGCACCATCACCGGCAGGATCGTTATCATCATGTAGGGCGTGAAATGGAAGTAGTTGCTCAGAATCATCTGGGCGACCGTCAGCAGAATGTAGGTGAACGCGAAACTGTTTCTCATTTCTCCGGCTGTTCTTCTTGTTTTTCAATGGCTTCGATCTCCGCGGCTCTTGTATTTGAGACGATGGTGACATATTTCAGAGCCTTGTGGTTCTGAAACAGGTCAACCTTGATCTCGTTGGTGGCTCCGTTGATGATCTTGGATTCTCCCGCCACGCCGATGGGAATGTCAGGAGGGAAGATTGTGGAGTACCCGCTGGTATAGACCGTGTCGCCCGGGGCGAACTTGAACTGGAGCGGGATCTCCTTGAGGATAGCCCTGTCAGAGCCGGTACCGTCCCATGCAAGAGGTCCGACCGCCCCGGAATTCCCGAGCCTCGCGCTGATGAACAGCTCGGTGTTGAGGAACGAGATGGCGTAGGAATAGTGGCTGCTGACCGCATCGACTATCCCGATCACACCTTTGTCGGTGATTATTCCGGAATTGCGCGTGACCCCGTCCTCGCTGCCTTTGTCGATGATCAGGTAGTTGTGCTGGGTGTTTGTGCTGGACTTGATGATGGTGGCGGGGATGTAGTTGAATCCGTTGTCCGCCAGTACCGGTTTGGATGCCGGATCGGCCTCTCTGGCCGCCAGTTCGTAGCCCCGTACCAATTTCTGCAGCCGGTCATTTTCCAGAGCCAGCTCGTCATTCTGTCTTTTGAGGGAGAAGTAGTTGGATACGGACTGTGACGCGCCCCATGTCCTGGCCATGAATCCGTGTGAGATTCTGGCTATCCAAAGCCTTTGGATCTGGTTGTTGCGGGAGAGCATTAGAACAGAGGCTATCTCCAGAATGATGAAGACCGCGACTGTAAGAATGTTCCGGACGACAGATCTTTCCTTAGGCATTATCTCATCAGGAATGAGTAGTTGGATGTCTTTTTAAGCGCTATGCAGGTACCTCTCGCCACGGCGCGGAGAGGATCCTCGGCGACATGGAACTGGATGTTGACCTTCTCGGTGAACCTTTTCGCGAGGCCGCGCAGCAACGCACCGCCGCCGGAAAGGAATATTCCGTTCTCCACGATGTCTGAATACAGTTCCGGAGGAGTCAGTTCCAGAACATGAAGGATTGATGACTCCAGCTTCGCTATGGATTTGTCCAGGCAGTGGGCTATCTCCTGATAGGTGACAGACACCTCGACAGGATGGGCTGTCATAAGGTTAGGACCTCTGACGATGTGTGGCTCCGGTTCTTCATCAAGATCCGGAATCACGGCTCCCACGGCAATCTTGATCTCCTCGGCGGTAGTCTCGCCGATCTTGATGTTGTGCTGCTGGCGCATGTAGTACTGGATGTCGCTGTTGAACACATCTCCGGCGGTGTTGATGCTCTCCTGCACCACGATGCCACCAAGGGAGATCACGGCGATCTCGGCGGTGCCTCCACCTATGTCAACCACCATGTTGCCTCTCGGCGCCTCGACGTCGAGACCGATACCAAGAGCCGCGGCCATAGGCTCGTAGATGAGATAGACATCCCTGCCTCCGGCGTGTTCGCAGGAGTCACGCACGGCACGGATCTCCACCTGCGTGCTTCCGGACGGGATTCCCACCACAATCTTGAGGTTCGGTGTGAAAATGGACGTTCTCTTGTTGTTGACCTGCTTGATGAATCCCTTGATCATCATCTCGGCGGCGTTGAAGTCCGCGATCACGCCGTTCCTGAGAGGCCTGATTGTCTTGATTCCGGGATTTGTGTGCTCGTGCATGAGCTTGGCCTGCCTACCGATCGCGATGCATTTGCCCGTGTTGTTGTCTATCGCGACAATGCTCGGCGCGTCCAGCACAATCTCGTCATTCCTGAAAATGACGGTGTTGGCCGTTCCTAGATCCATTGCTATCTCTTGAGTCAGAAATGAAAATGCCATAACTGAATATATCCGATTCTTTAAAATTTAAAAAGTATACTATACAACTTGTAAATATACAAAAAAAGTTATATTTGTGAGGAATTATATGAGCAGAAAAAGAATATTAATCGTTATGGCCGCCGGAAGTGGCGTCAGGATGGGGGCTTCCGTACCGAAACAGTTTCTGGATCTGGGTGGGATCCCTGTCCTTCGAAGGACCATCGAAGCGTTCGTCTCGGTGGTTCCGGACATCAAGGTGGTCACCGTTCTTCCGGAGGATCATATTCCTTTCTGGAAGGAATATTGCCTGTCTTCGGGATTCAATTGTCCTCAGACATTGGTTTCCGGAGGCTTCACACGCTTCCATTCCGTAAGAAATGCGTTGAAGAAGGTCCCGGACGGAGCGATTGTCGCCATTCACGACGGAGTGCGGCCGCTTCTCTCGGCGGAATTGATAAGGAATATGTTCGCGCGGATGGATTCAGGTGGTGTCAGGGCTCTCATTCCGGTAATCCCTTCCGTGGACACCCTGAAGGTCATCGACCGGGTGAAGGATCAGGACGGGAACGAGGTTATGGTTTCCCCTGAGGGAGAGGTGGTGGACAGAAGCCGGATTTTCGGAGCTCAGACCCCGCAGATGTTTCTGTCAGAGGACATCAAGTCGGCATATTCACAAGCCTTTGACACCGCTTTCACTGACGATGCCTCTGTGGCGCGTAAAAATGGGATACCCCTCTCCTTCTGTGACGGAGAGAGGTATAACTTCAAACTGACATCTCCCGAGGATCTGTCCCTCGCGAGGCTGATTATTTCGTCTTCTTCGAGAACTCGGCAGGCTGGTAGGTAGTCCGTTTGTAGTCCTTCACCCAGACCTGGCGCTCGATCGCCTGGTCAAGGGAGATCATTGTTTCCGTTGACTGGATGTAAGGGATGTTCTGGATCGTGTTGATCAGAATCTCCATAAGGTGATCGTTGTCAAAACAGTACGCCTTAAGGAGCAGGGCTGCCTTGCCTGTGACGAAATGGCATTCCACAATCTCGGCGATCTTCTTGAGGTTGGCCACGACTTCAGGATACTTGTCCGCTTCCGAGAGCGTCACGCTGATGAACGCACACACGTTAAGTCCCAGAGCCTGAGGTTTTACGAGCAGTCTGGATCCTGTGATGACTCCGTTGGTCTCCAACCTTTTCACCCTTTGATGAATGGCGGCGCCGGAAACACCGCACTCACGGGCGATTTCCAGGAAAGGCATCCTGGCGTTGTTGACCAGAAAGGAAAGGATTTTCTGGTCAATCTGATCGATGTGATAAGTTGCCATTGCTTTCGATTTATAACTAAACAACCGCTAAATTATATAAAAAATCTTAAAATATCAAGATTTCTTAAAACGACGGCGTACTTTTTCCGTTGGTTTTGAATTGTTAATGATCTCCAGGCAGGCGGTTTCGGTCAGAGTGGCCGCATCTGTTCCTTTCGGAATCCTGTAGTTGGAGCCGGCGTGCTTGATGTAAGGACCATAGCGGCCGTTGATGATCTGGATGTCGTTGTCGGGATATTCAGTCATCACTGAACTGGCCGCGCTTTTGTTCAGGCCTTCGTCGATGATCGTAGAGCACTCCTCCAGTGTGACCTTGAGAGGGTCTTTCCCTCTCGGAAGCGAGAAATTCTTGTCTCCGTACTTGAGGAACGGTCCGAAACGGCCTTTCAGGGCGATGACATCAACTCCGTTGTACTGTCCCACGGTGCGTGGCAGCTGGAACATTTTGAGTGCCTCGTCAAGGGTTATGTTCTCGATGAGCTGATCCCTGCCGAGGGATGCGTACTGGGCTTTCTCGCCCTCTCCCTTCTGGATGTAAGGGCCGAATTTGCCGAACTTGGCGATGATCTTGTTGCCTTCCTCGTCAGTTCCGAGATCCTTGGACACATGGCTGTAGTTGCCGTCATGCAGCACCTCGTCCACCTTCTTGTGGAAAGGAGAGTAGAACTCACCGATCACCTCGTTCCAGACCAGATTGCCGCTGGCGATCTGGTCGAACTCCTTCTCGACGTTGGCCGTGAAGTCATAGTCCATGATGTCGGTGAAGTACTTCTCAAGGTAGTCAGTCACGATCATTCCTATCTCCTGTGGCAGCAGCTTGCCCCTCTCGGCACCAACTGTCTCGGTTCTGGAGGTTTCGGAAATTCCGCCGTTCTTCAGCTCCAGTTCATTGACAGCGACTTTCCTGCCTTCCTTGTCACCCTTGACGATGTAGCCGCGCCCCGTGGTAAGGGTCGCGATGGTCGGGGCATATGTTGAAGGACGCCCGATACCAAGCTCCTCAAGCTTCTTGACCAGAGTGGCTTCCGAATATCTCGGCGGAGCGGCGGTGAACTTGCATTCCGCTTTTATCCCCTTCTCCTCCATCGGAGTTCCGACCTGAAGGTCAGGGAGCATCACCTCCTCTTCCTCCGGGTCCTGATTGTCCGTGCCTTCGATGTACAGTTTCAGGAATCCGTCGAACAGAACCTGTGTCGCCTGGGCGTTGAACCTCTCGGACCTCTTGTCCGAAGAGACCCTGAGGGTCGTGTTGAGGACTTTCGCGTCGGCCATCTGGGATGCGACGGTTCTTTTCCAGATCAGATTGTAAAGTTTCTGCTCCTGGGCTGTCCCCTCGATCTCCGTGTTCTCTATGAAAGTAGGGCGGATCGCCTCGTGAGCCTCCTGCGCACCCTTGCTGTGGGTCTTGAACTGGCGTGGTTTTGAATATTCAGGGCCGAAGTTCTCCGTTATGAACTTCTTCGCCGTGCCGAGGGCCAGGGCGGACAGGTTTGTGGAGTCCGTTCTCATGTAGGTGATGAGACCCCGCTCGTAGAGACTTTGGGCCACCCTCATGGTCATGCTCACCGGGAAATGAAGTTTCCTCGCGGCCTCCTGCTGAAGAGTGGAGGTCGTGAACGGGGCCGTAGGATAGCGGTTGGCCTCTTTTTTCTCGATGTCGGAAACCGTGAATGTGGATCCTATGCAGTCCTGAAGGAACGCGCGCGCCTCCTCAAGCGTCTTGAACCTTGTGTCCAGGACAGCCTTGACCTTCACTGAGGCCGGCAGACCTGCAGGGTGGAAGAATGCCTCGACCTTGTAATATGCCTCGTTCTCGAATCCCATGATCTCCTTTTCCCTTTCTACCACAAGCCTCAGGGCCACAGACTGCACGCGCCCGGCCGAAAGCTTCGGCTGGATCTTTCTCCACAGGATGGGGGAAAGCTCAAATCCCACAAGCCTGTCCAGAACCCTGCGCGCCTGCTGGGCGTTGACAAGGTTCATGTCTATGGAGCGCGGATTCTGCACCGCGTTCACTATCGCGTCCCTTGTTATCTCGTGAAATACGATTCTCCTTGTCTGCGCCTCCTTCAGTCCGAGAGTCTCGTAGAGATGCCAGGAGATGGCCTCTCCCTCCCGGTCCTCATCGGACGCAAGCCACACTGTGGAAGCGCTTTCCGCCGCCTTTTTCAGCTCCGCGACCACCTTCTTCTTGTCGGAAGGTATCACATATTCCGGAGTGAAGCCTTTCTCCACATCCACGCTCAGCTTCTTGTCTTGAAGATCCCTGATGTGACCGAAGCTGGATTTCACCACGTAACCGTTGCCCAGGAATTTCTGTATGGTCTTGGCCTTGGCCGGAGACTCGACGATAACTAGATTGTCTGCCATATTGTACTATTTTACAAGCATTTCATAGATAGTTTGCCATTTCAATCTGCAAAGTAAGCCACAAACTGGGCAATTTTCCAAATTTTGTTATAAATTTGTCCTTATTATGACCGAATCGACTCGAAAGAAAATTACAAAGTGGTTCTGGATTCTGATAACGTTTCCGGTGCTGCTTCTCATCGTTATGATATTCCTTGTCTGGGCCTTCGCTGACATCCCGTCCTTCAAGGATCTGGAGAATCCGGACAATAAACTGGCCACGCAGGTCATCGCCGAGGATGGCGAGATACTGACCACATTCCACATAGAGAACAGAACCTATGTCTCCTACGACGAGATCTCTCCGAATCTTGTCCATGCGGCCGTGGCCACGGAGGATGTGCGTTTCTACAAGCATTCCGGAATTGACTTCAAGGGACTTGGCCGCGTGCTTGTCAAGACGATCGTGCTGCGCAACTCCAGCCAGGGGGGAGGAAGCACGATCACCCAGCAACTTGCCAAAACCCTCTATCCGAGGGCTGACGTGGGACGCAGGATTCCGGGAATATACCACGCAAAGATGGTGTGGGTCAAGCTTAAGGAATGGATCACGGCCGTCAAGCTGGAAAGGGACTACACCAAGGACGAGATCATGACGATGTACCTCAATTCCATATTCTTCGGCAGTGGGGCATACGGCGTGCGCGCGGCTTCGGAGACATTCTTCGGGAAGCTGCCGTCAGAGCTTACGGTCGAGGAGAGCGCCATGCTTGTGGGCATGGTCAACAAGCCTACGAGGTACAATCCGGCCATCAATCCGGACAAGGCCCTGACCAGAAGGAACTTCGTCATCGGTCAGATGGAGAAGGCCGGCTATCTGGACAAGGCCCAGAGGGATTCCATACGTCTGATACCAATCGAGCTCAACTACGAGGTTCAGGATCACAACGCCGGTCTGGCCCCTTATTTCAGGGACATGGTACGTCGTGTCATGAACGCCAGAAAGCCGCGCAAGTCAGACTATTACACTGTCGAGGACTATTCGGCGGACTCTCTTGCCTGGACATCCGACGACCTGTACGGCTGGCTTGAGAAGAACAAGAAGGCCGACGGCTCGAAGTACGATCTTGACAGGGATGGACTCAGGATCTACACGACCATCAACTACAAGATGCAGAAATATGCCGAGGAGGCTGTGGCCGAGAGAATCCGGGATCTTCAGGCGGATTTCCGGCGGGATCTGCGGAGCAAGACCAACAAGCCATTCTCGAACGACATCGACACCGAGACCAGGGACAGGGTCATGCGACAAGCAAGGCGGTGGAGTGACCGTTATCGTGTCCTTAAGAAAGAAGGCAAGACAGAGGCGCAGATCCTCAAGACATTCTCGCAGCCTGTCAAGATGCGTGTGTTCGCCTATAATAAGAAAGGTTACGCCGACACGACCATGACTCCGGACGATTCGATCCGTTACTACAAGTCGATTCTCCGCACGGCCTTTGTGGCCATGGAGCCGGGGACGGGACATGTCAAGGCTTATGTCGGAGGTCCTAACTACCGTTATTTCAAGTATGACAATGTCCGTCAGGGCAAACGTCAGGTCGGCTCGACAATCAAGCCGTTCCTCTACACGCTGGCGATGCAGGAGGGTATGACTCCGTGCGACAAGGTCGTGAACCTTCCGCAGACGTTCGTCCTTCCTGACGGCAACACCTGGACCCCTCGAAGCACCGACAAGGAGCAGTGGATCGGTAAGACCGTCACACTGAAATGGGGTCTCACGAACAGCTCGAACAACATCTCGGCCTACCTGATGAAGCAGTTCGGCCCGGAGGCGATGGCGGATATGATGCGCAGGATGGGCATCCAGAGCCACATCGACGAGGTTCCGGCGCTTTGTGTCGGACCGGCGGATCTTTCGCTATGGGAGATGGTGGCCGCCTACAACACGTTCCCGTCAAGGGGAGTCTATATCGAACCGCTCTTTGTGACAAGAATTGAGGACAACCAAGGCAACGTCATCAGCGAGTTCACGAACCGCAAGCGTGAGGCGATAGGGGAGAACACGGCCTACCTGATGGTGAACCTCATGGAAGGTGTGGTTCAGGGTGGTACCGCAAGCAGACTCCGCTACCGCTACAAGCTTATGGGCGAGATCGCCGGAAAGACCGGAACCACCAACGACAACGCCGACGGATGGTTCATAGGCTACACTCCGACTTTGGTGGCGGGAATATGGACGGGCGCGGAAGACAGGCAGGTTCACTTCCAGTCTATCACCTATGGACAGGGCGCGCACATGTCCCTCCCGACTTGGGGAATATTCATGCGCAAGGTCATCGCCGACGGCACTTTGGGTGTCTCGGAGAACGATAGGTTCATAGCTCCGGCCGGAGTGACATTGAACCTTGGCTGTACCGGAGGAGACGAGGACGCCGCCACCGATGTGCAGCAGAAGACGGAAGATTATTATTTTGAGTAATAAAGGAATAATATACTGATATGGGCAAGTACCAGAGGATTGCAGTGATTTATGGAAGCGACTCTTCGGAATGGGAGGTCGCATGCCGCAGCGGGGAGTTTGTCGCTTCCCGCATCGACGGGACGAAGTACGATGTCTATGAGATTTTCGCGCGTTTCGGCAAATGGTCGCTGGTGGCCATGAAGAAACGGGATGCCATGAGGATCCCTTTCGCCGAGGGCGCCAGACCTGAGATTGACAAGACAGACTTTTCCGTCAAGGTGTACGGAGAGAAGATCAATTTTGACTATGCCTACATAGTTCAGCACGGAACTCCGGGCGAGAACGGTCTGCTTCAGGGGTATCTTGAGATGCTTGGGATTCCGTTCAGCAGCTGCAGCGCGTTTGTCTCCGCCGTCGCCTTTGACAAGTTCGCATGCAAGAGTTACCTGCGTGATGTCGATTTCGTGAAATGTGCTCCAGATGTCTTTGTCCGCAACGGAATGGACATTGATGCGGTCTGCCGCAAAGTGGTGGAGAAGCTGACATTTCCCGTGTTCGTGAAGCCTACAGACGGAGGCTCAAGCTTTGGAATCACCAAGGTACGCAGGGCGGAAGACTTGCCGGAGGCCATTCAGTTCGCTTTCTCCGAAGGACCTTCGGTCATTATTGAGCAGGGAATTACCGGTCAGGAGTTCACCTGCGCGGCTTACTCGGATCCGGAGGGCGTGAAATCCCTGCCGGTTATCCAGGTCATCACAGAGAACGACTATTTCGACTATGACGCCAAGTACAACGGCCACAGTCAGGAGATCTGTCCTGCGCCGATCGATGACAGCATGAGCGGGCATATTCAGGAAGTGAGCAAAAGAATATATTCCCAGCTCGGATGCGCCGGTGTGGTGAGGATGGACTACATTCTTGCCGAGGACGGCCTTTACTTCTTGGAAGTCAATACTATCCCTGGAATGACAAGTGCCTCTCTCGTGCCTAAGATGATCCGCACGGCCGGACTTGACATCACTGATTTCCTGACGGGAATCATTGAGAATTCCTAATGTTCAATTCTAACTCTTAAATTTTCAAGCTTATGCTATTGAAGGATTTCCTTAATGAAGGAGCCTCACGGCTGGAGACTCTCTATCCGACAAAAGAGGCAAGGAACATCATGCTGATGCTTTGCGAGAGCAGGATTGGCACGAAAAGCTATACGCACATTGTGGAGCCGGAGTATCAGATCAAGGACAAGGCACTTGATGGGCTTAATGCGGATTTGGAGCGTCTGGCCTCTGGTGAGCCGGTCCAGTACGTCATGGGATACGCTGATTTCTGTGGGCTGAGGTTCAAGGTCACACCGGATGTGCTTATTCCGCGTCCTGAGACCGAGCTCCTGTGCCGTGAGGCCATCAAGATAGGATCGAGGATGCAGAGGATGAGAAAAGCCTACGGAAAGTCCGCAAGGCCGGTCAGAATTCTGGATCTCTGCACAGGCTCCGGGTGTATCGCATGGACTGTGGCATTGAATATTCCGGGAGCGGAAGTGATTGGTGTGGACATCTCAGAGGGTGCTGTCGCCGTGGCCGCCGGACAGGATTTCATCTCGAAGCCAAAGGAGACGGAAGTGGTGGCTCCGCGTTTCGTTGTCGCTGACATTCTCGCCGAGCCTCAGAGCTTTGCGGAGGGTGATTTTGACCTGATTCTGAGCAATCCTCCATACATCATGGAGTCGCAGAGGGCACAGATGAGAGCCAATGTCCTCAATTTCGAGCCTTCAACGGCTCTGTTCGTGAAAGACGAGGATCCGTTGGTCTTCTACCGTTCGATCGCGAAGCTCTCAAGTGAGCTTCTGGTGCCGGAGGGCAAGGGTATGGCCGAGATAAACGAACTTTTGGGACCGGAGACAGCAAAGGTTTTCAGTGACGCCGGATTCCCGAAAACTGAGGTCATCAAGGATTTTTACGACAAAAACCGCTTTGTCTTCTATTCTAAATAGGCATTGTACGCATCTCAGAACTTGATTTTTACAAATAGCCGTGGAATTTTTGTCTCCACGGCTATTTTTGTGTCCCTTTGTACCGAAAAACAACTTTAAACTCGTTTAAAATGAAGAATTTCAGTACAAGGAAAAGGTTTACGGCATCGGTGGTGCCGGCCTTTGCGGTGGCGGTGGCCTTGCTCTCATCCGCATGTGACAGAATCGACTCCTCTTATGTCAGGCCGGCGACGGCGGAAAGTCCTGTGTCATCGGATCTTTCTCCGGAAGGCGTGGCCAGAATGTTGTCGGGACTTCCATTGACAATCGAACACGTCAGGGAGGTCTTTAATGGCGTAAGTTCCTCTGCATCCAATGGCTATGATGAGGAATATCCTTTTGCGAACATGCTCTCACAGCCTGGCTCCGGAGTCGGGGATGAATTGCTGCGGACCCGTTCCGCTCACGAATATCCCAGTCCACTGCGTTCGCTTGTCGATTCTGCTCATGATGGCATTCCTGGCACAAGGGCTGTGTCTTATATGGATGCGCTTGCCGATGCCGGGCTTCAGATTTATTGGCCATATTCAGAGGATTGGGACGGAGTGACCATGCCGGTGATAACGTTCAATCCGTATGAGGTGGCGACATTCTCCAATCAGGCCGCACATGTCCGTCTTAGTGATGGTTCCAACATCGGTTTCTTGAGGGAACAACTGCCAGGTGGCTCATGGATAGTAAAGGAAGTTGTTGTGGATGAGGAATATGCCAAACGTAATCCTGTGTGGGTCGTCAACCAAAATGAGGATTCGTCCTACATGACCCCTCAGATGATTGAAGCCTTATGCCCGGAGCGTTCAGCCCAGATTCTGACAAGATCCTATGACGATTGCAGGACTTTGGTCCTCAAGGAGTTCAAGGCTCACAGAAACTACGACTCCTGGTTCGCCGGCGGCTCCGAGTTCTTTGTGAAGTGTGGAGCGTTGAACGGATTCTCTGCCAAGACCGAAGAGGAACTCAAGCTTTACAGCCCGTCGGTCACGGACATGATGATCAATGTCAAGCGTAAGCAGGTCGGGAAGTCTATCCGGTTCAACACTGTTGTCGTGTCTGAATGGACTCCTCAGCTGGAGGAATGTGTCCTCCTGATGATCGAGGATGATGGCGGCAAGCAGACCTCCTGGAAAGCCAGTGGTCTTGTGAAGATCAAATCCAAGTCCTATGGCTTCGAGGTTGAGCTTCCTTTCCGCCGCAACGATGACCTTGTCTGGCGCGGCAAGCTATCCAGCAACTATTTCGAGAAGTACAACGGCAAGCCGAACCGCTTCGGCGACGTCAGTGTCACCTTCAGTTTCCTGTAGCCTCTGACTGTTTGACCATTTCACAACCCAGACGCTTCGGCAAGCCCGGCGGCATAGGGTCATTTTGAATATGAATGGATTTGAAATGTTCCGTAAATAGGGATTTTTCGCTTAAAAAAATTTTTGTTTACGGAACATTTGTGTAATTTTGTATTGAGTAACGCTATATGAGAATCGTTTCGCATAGAAAACTAAAGGAATTCTACGAGCAAGCCGGGCATGAGGATGCGAGGATACCACTTGAGCGTTGGTACCATACCGTTGAGGAGGCAAAGTGGCATTCTTTCGCGGAAATGAGGATGTTCTTTGGAACGGTTGACTATGTTGGGAACCAACATTATGTTTTTAACATCGGCGGCAACAAGTATAGGTTGATTGTAGTTGTTAAATTTGTGATGGGTTATGTTTTCATACGTTTCGTCGGCACCCATCAGGATTATGACAAAGTTGATGCTTCAATTATATAGGAGGGTATGACTATGAGGATAATCACAGAAGATCAGTATAGATTAGCTCAGAAAAGAGTGGAGGATCTGCTTCCTCTGGTTGATGACAGCACACCATTGGATGATCCCAAGGCCGTTGAGCTGATGATGATGTCAGACATTGTCATTGATTATGAGAGTGAGCATTTCCCTATAGCGAAGCCAAGCGTCGCTGAGCTTATCGCGGACGGCCTTAAAGAGAATCATGTAACCCAGAAGCAACTTGCGGAAGAGCTGGGAATCAGCACGACGCGCGTGAACGATTTCGTGTCGGGGAAATCAGAACCGAATCTGAAAACAGCCGGACACATCTGCCGTTTTCTGAAGATACGTCCCGCCGCGATGCTGATGCTCTGATCGGCATTAGGATGTTCGCAAGATGATTTCAGACAAAAAATTTGGAAATGTTATAACGTTATAATATATTTGCAATATAATTTGACATTATGGGTAGGTCGCAAGAGAATAACGTTACCGTTAAGGACATAGCCCGCGAGGCGGGTGTGTCTCCTGCCTTGGTGTCATTTGTCATGCGTAACGCCTCCAGCGGAAAAAGGAATTATAGGGTAAACCCGGACACTGCGTCTAGAGTCTTGGATGTAGCCAAGAGGTTGAATTATCATCCAAACACATCGGCCAGGGCGTTGAAGAGCGGAAAGTACAACACAATCGGTATGATACTTTCTGATATTGCTAATCCATTCTTTGCCGAGATTGCCAGAATGATTGAGGACGAGGCTTATAAGAATGGCTATTCTGTGTTATTCGGCAGTACGGATGAGGATTCCAAGAAGTTGGAGCAACTCGCGCATGTGTTTATTGACAAAGGGATAGATGGATGTATAGTTGTGCCGAGCGGCAGTTCCGCGCAATGTGTCAAACCTCTTCTTGACAAGCGAATACCGTTGGTCTTTTTTGACAGGGCGATCGATGGAATTGACGCACCTTCCGTCCTTCTTAATAATGTAATGGTTTCGCATTCGTTGACCCGGAAGTTGATTGAGAAGGGGTATCGATTCATCGAGATGGTTTCATATTCCATGGATTTGTCTAATATCCGTGGCCGGGAAGACGGGTACAAGGAGTGCATGCGTGAAGCGGGACTTGATTGCTTTGTGAATATTCATAGGGTGGAGCATCATGAGTCGTCGTCCACAATCGATGGTATTATGGCTGATGCCCGTAAGAGAGGGGTTGAAGCCTTTGTTTTCGCCACCAACGCTTTGGCAGTACAGGGAATGTCCGCGATTTTCAGAAACGGCTTTAATATCCCTCAGGACTTCGGAATTGCGACATTTGACAAGAATGACGCTTTTGACATCTACGCGACAGATCTTCTGTACGTGCGCCAGCCGTTGGAGTCTTTTGCCAAGGAACTTATCAGGATTCTGGTTGGAGAAATTCGTGGTGATCAAGAATTTGATGCCGCCGAACATATTGTGCTTGGTGCCGAGATAGTCAACAAAGGAGCAGGGAGATGAATTTTTTTAATATGATGTTATAACGTTATAATTATGAATCGAATCACACGACTTATTATCACTCTGGTGATTGGGACTGTATTTATGTGGAATGCAAATGCCCAAAGCGGTGCTGTTCCGTTATGCTATAATCAGGATATTCAATGTGATCTTGGTGTGGGTCTGTGGGGTATTCCCTTTCCCTATGACTACGATGGCGATGGTTTGAAGGACTTGGTTGTGTCTGCTCCTGACAGGCCCTACAAGGGGTTGTATTTTTTTAGGAATGTTGGGGATCCTGAGCATCCAGTATTTGACAAGGCAAAGAAAATATCTCCGATCGGGAAGAATAATGTAAGTTATTCCGAGGTTGATGGCAAGGCTTTCGTCTTGTCTAAGGAATGCGAGTGGGTGGACTTTTTTGAAAACTTGTACGAGAATCCGTCAAAGATCTCCTATGAGGGCGAGCGTTTGGGAGAATCATTCAAAAAGTCCCGGAGCAATATGTGGAGCTATGTGGATTGGGACAATGATGGTGACAAAGACATCATCGTGGGCATTGACACATGGGATGACTATGGTTGGGACAATGCGTTCGACAGCGCAGGCAAATGGACGAATGGACCTCTGCATGGTTATGTTTATCTGCTAGAGGATGTGGATGGAAAATATGTCAATCTCGGCAAGATAAATGCCGGAGGCAAGCCGATTGATGTGTATGGGGCGCCAGTACCATGTGTGGGTGATTTCGATGGTGACGGCGATCTGGACATCATCTGCGGAGAGTTTGTTGATGGCTTGACGTGGTTTGAGAACATAGGTACCAGAGAGGTTCCGGAATTTGCCAAGGGTGTGCGCCTTTCCAACAAGAACGGAAAGATCCGTTTGCATCTGCAGATGATAGTGCCAGTAGTGTCAGATTTCAATGGCGACGGGTTGCCGGATCTCATTGTCGGGGATGAGGACGGTCGCGTGGCATGGCTCAAGAACACAGGCAAGGTCAAGAATGGTGTACCTCAGTTTGAAGATCCGTACTATTTCCGTCAGAAAGCCGATCTGGTGAAATTCGGTGCTTTGGCCACCCCGTATTCGGTGGATTGGGACAACGATGGAAAAGATGACATCGTGGCCGGAAATTCCGCTGGTGAGATTGCTGTGATAAGGAATCTTTCCGGTGGCCAGGATCCGGTCTGGGCTGAGCCTGAACTGATCAAGGTAAAGGGCAAGCCTTTCAGAATCATGGCTGGAGAGAATGGCTCGATCCAGGGTCCCGCGGAAAGGAAATGGGGCTATACTGTCTTGGCAGTGGCTGACATGGATAACGATGGAAAGAAAGACATTGTCATCAATTCCATCACAGGAAAGATAGAGTGGTTGAGAAACAAGGGTAGTAAAGACGGCCTGAAGTTCTCCGAACCCAAACCGGTCTATGTGGATTGGTCCGGAGAGACTCCAAAACCAGAATGGAATTGGTGGAATCCGAAACCGGGAACGTTGGTGACACAATGGAGAACCTCTCCTGTAATCCTCGACTGGAATGGAGACGGACTTGAGGATTTGATCATTCTGGATCAGGAAGGATACCTGTGCTGCTATGAAAGGATCAAGACTTCCGGCAAAAAAGTTCGATTCAAGCCTGGACAAAGATTATTTTATGGCACAAACTGCTCTGTTTACAGTAATAAGACCGGAGTTGTGAATTCGGAGTCGGGACCTCTTCGTCTGAATGACGGCAAGGCCGGAGCTTCCGGAAGAAGAAAAATCTGTTTTGTGGATTGGGACGGAGATGGAAGGATGGATCTGATTGTTGATAGTCAGAGCGTGGCTTGGTTCCGCAATGTGAAGGACGAGGATGGAATCACCTGGTTTGAGTACAAAGGGAATCTGTGCGATGTCATCCTTGAGGGACACACGACATGTCCTACCCCTGTCGATTGGGACAAGGACGGCAAGAGCGATCTGCTTGTCGGCGCGGAGGACGGGCATTTTTACTATATTAAGAATAAGACATCCTGTAAATAGAAAACTATAAAAATATTATGGAAACAAAGAAAATCAGGGGCATCATTCCCCCTATGGTCACCCCGCTTAAGGGGAACAATGAACTTGACAATGAAGGCATTGTCAATCTAGTGGAACGTATGATAGAGGGAGGTGTGCACGGCCTGTTTCTTCTTGGAACCACCGGTGAGGCTCAGAGTCTTACTTATGAGTTGAGGCGTGAGTTTGTCAAGGAAGTGTGCGGAAAGGTAGCTGGTAGGGTTCCGGTCCTTGTCGGCATAACCGACACCTCTTTCGACGAGAGTGTCCGTATGGCGGAATTTGCCAAAGGAAACGGTGCCGCTGGGGTGGTGGCTGCTGCCCCATACTATTCTCCACTGTCCCAGGTGGAACTCTATGAATATTTCATGGCTCTTGCTGATGCGTCACCTTTGCCACTTTACCTCTATAACATGCCTTCTCACGTCAAGGCGTTCCTGGAGGTCCAGACAGTGTTAAAATTAGCGCGACATCCTAACATCGTTGGATTGAAAGACAGTTCCGCGAACATGAATTACTTTCGTACGTTGTACCACCATCTCGGTGGGAGGGACGATTTCGCTTTGTATGTTGGGCCAGAGGAACTGACGGGAGAATGTATCCTGATGGGCGCTGACGGCGGCATTAACGGTGGAGCGAATCTGTTTCCGGAGATCTATGTGGAAATGTTCAATGCAGCTGAGGCCGGCGATTTGAAGAAAGTAAGGGAGTTGCAGGAGAGGATAATGGAGATAAGCACATCCCTTTACACTGTCGGCAAATACGGCTCAAGCTATCTGAAGGGCGTGAAGTGCGCACTGTCGCTGTTGGGAATATGCAATGGCTATCTTGCATGGCCATACCGTGAGTTTGAGCCGTCCGAGCGCGTGCTGATCCGCAAGGCGTTGATCAACCTTGGTTTCAATGATATCAAATAGCGTGGTTCGCCTGACGATATGGAACTGACAATATTAGATTATCTTGTTTTCTTCGTGTTCGTTGTCGGTGTTGTGCTTTTCGGTTGCAGCTTTTACCGTAAGAGCCGAGCAGGCGCCGCCGCTTTCACGAAGGCTGATGGAAATGTACCCACATGGGTTGTGGGCATGTCGATATTCGCGACTTTCGTCAGCTCCATCAGTTTCCTTGGCCTTCCTGGAGGATCTTACGCCGGTAATTGGAACCAGCTTGTGTTCAGCCTGACAATTCCTGTCGCGATGGTGCTTGCGGCCAAGATATTCATACCTCTGTACCGTGGCATCGGAAGTGTTTCTGCTTACCAGTTCATCGAGGACAAATACGGCTACTGGGCAAGGTGTTACGTTGCTGTGTGCTACCTGTTGACTCAGGTCTGCAGGGTGGGGTCCATCCTGCTGCTCCTGGCTATACCGATTAACACCATGTTCGGCTGGGACATCAGCACGGTGATCATCGTGACCGGTGTGCTTACGTTGGTATATTCGGTGGTAGGAGGAATGTCCGCCGTTGTCTGGACTGACGCTATTCAAGGTATAATCCTGATCTTGGGTGCATTGGCGTGCGCGTTGATCCTTACTTTCGACATGCCTGAAGGGCCGGGGCAGCTATTTAGGATCGCGGCGGCGGAAGGCAAGTTCAGTCTTGGATGTCTGGGTATGACACTCAAGGAGCCTACTGTCTGGGTTGTTCTGATCTATGGTTTGTTCATGAACCTTCAGAACTACGGAATCGACCAGAATTATGTCCAGAGGTACATGACTGCCAAATCGACCAAGGAAGCCGTGAAGGGAACCATCTTCGGAGGACTTCTTTATATTCCTGTGTCATTGGTGTTTGTGTATATTGGGACGGCTCTTTATTCATACTATACGTCGCAACCCGATCTCCTGCCGGAAGGCCTTTCAGGCGACAAGGTCTTTCCGTACTTCATTGTACATGGACTGCCGACAGGTCTTACCGGCCTCGTCATCGCCTCCTTGTTTTCTGCCGGGATGAGCACAGTTGCGACCAGCATAAATTCTTCCGCTACCATAGTTTTCACAGATTTCTATGAACGCATGTGGAAAGGAGGTTCGGTGGATCTAAGAAAACGACACATGGCGGTATTATATACAACATCTTTTGTGGTCGGTGTTATTGGAATTGTCATAGGCCTGGCAATGCAGAAGATCGATGGGGTTCTGGATGCATGGTGGAAATTGTCTTCCATATTCAGCGGGGGAATGTTAGGCCTGTTCCTTTTGGCCCTTGTCTGCAGGAAGCTGGCTCGTTCTGCATCTATTGCCGCTGTGGTCTGCGGACTTCTTGTGATCACCTACATGAGTCTTCCTGTGTTCGGAAGCGAGATTCATTCCTATCTGACAATAGTGTTCGGCACCACGGTGATTTTTGTCGTTGGATTCGTAATGTCTCTTTTGGTTAATAGAATTAATAATCGTAAAGCTAATAGTTAATAATGGTAATCAATCATCCTAAAATCGGTATCCGTCCTATTATTGACGGCCGTCGCGGAGGCATCCGCGAATCATTGGAAGCCATGACCATGGGTATGGCGGAAAGTGTCAAGTCTCTTTATGAGTCTTACCTGCATTATGTAGACGGGACCCCTGTGGAGTGTGTCATCGCTGACACGACAATAGGCGGTGTGGCAGAAGCCGCCGCCGCTGCGGACAAGTTCCGGGACAACAACGTTGGCGCTGTCATCTCCGTGACCCCTTGCTGGTGCTATGGTGCGGAGACCATCGACATGGATCCTCTTATGCCGAAGGCCATCTGGGGATTCAACAAGACAGAGCGCCCTGGAGCTGTCTATCTCGCCGCTGCATTAGCCGGACACAATCAGAAAGGACTCCCTGCGTTCGGCATTTATGGCCGTGATGTTCAGGACAAGGAAGACAACTCAATTACGGGTGACGTCCGTGAGAAATTACTGCTTTGGGGCAAAGCGGCCGTTGCCATGATGCAGATGAAGGGCAAATCCTATCTATCCATCGGCTCTGTGTCTATGGGAATAGCCGGATCAATCCCTGTACCAGATTTCTTCCAGGATTATCTTGGAATGAGGAATGAATATGTGGACTGCTCCGAGATTGAGCGCAGGGTGCGTCTTGGAATCTACGAGAAGGAAGAGTTTGACCGCGCGATGAAGTGGGTCAATGAATATTGCAAGCCATGCGAAGGCTCTGACCATAACCGCGAGGATCTCCGCTACGACAGGACTCACTTGGACGAGGTCTGGGAATATGTTGTCAAGATGACAATAATATTCCGTGACCTGATGAGGGGCAATGACAAGCTGGCGGAAATGGGCTTCCAGGAAGAAGCTGGGGGGCATAACGCCATTGCGGGAGGTTTCCAAGGCCAGAGGCAATGGACGGATTTCATGCCTGACGGAGATTTCTCGGAGACAATCCTGAACACGTCCTTCGATTGGAACGGAATCAGACAGCCGTATGTCTTCGCAACTGAGAATGATACACTTAATGGTGTGACGATGTTGTTCCTCAATCTGCTTACCAACAGGGCTCAGATGTTCTCAGATGTCAGGACTTATTGGTCTCCGGAAGCTGTCAAGCGCGTGACAGGTTACGAGTTGACCGGACATGCCGGCAATGGCTTCATACATCTGATTAATTCCGGCTCCACGACTCTTGACGCGACCGGAAGGATGGAAGATGCTGAAGGCGCTCCTGTGATGAAGCCGTTCTGGGAGATTACTGAAAAGGATGTGGAATCCTGCCTGAAGAACACTTCGTGGATGCCTGCCGACAGGCAATATTTCCGTGGAGGTGGTATGTCCAGCCATTTCCTCACTAGAGGAGAAATGCCGATGACAATGTGCCGCATCAATCTGATTAAGGGATTGGGACCTGTTCTCCAGATCGCCGAGGGATGGGCCGTCAATGTGCCTGATCATGTCTTCAAGGCCATAGATGAAAGGACCGATCCGACTTGGCCGACCACTTTCTTCGCTCCGCGTGTAAATGGTGTTTCAGGAAAGTTCAAGGATGTATATTCAGTGATGAGACATTGGGGAGCGAATCATGGTGCAATCAGTTACGGTCATGTAGGTGCCGAGATGATCACTCTGGCTTCGATGCTAAGGATTCCGGTCTGTATGCATAACGTTCCTGAAGAGAAGATATTCAGACCTAGCGCTTGGGATGCGTTTGGTATGGATAATGAGGGCGCGGATTTCAGGGCATGTCAGAATTTCGGCCCGGTGTACAGATAGTACACTTTGTCGTCACTTTGTGCTATAACGATATAATTAAATAATTCTATGAAACTACAATTGTTAACCCTGACGATATGCACCGTATTGTCAGGTTCGGTGAAGTTGAACGCTTCAGACAACATGGCCACTGACGCGCCTTATAACATTGACGAGACGAAACTTGTGACAGTGACCGGAACAGTTAAAGATGAGGCTGGAATTCCGCTCGTCGGTGCCTATGTCGTGGAGGTAAACACTTCTAACGGTGTCACGACTGACCCGAACGGAAAATTCACAATCTCCGTGTCCAAGGATTCGAAGATTGAGATCTCGTTCATGAGCTACATTTCAGAGACGTTTCTGATCAAGAATGAGACGAGTCTGAATGTGGTGCTTAAAGAAGACCTCAGGCTGCTGGACGAGGTCGTGGTAGTGGGTTATGGATCACAATCCAGAAAAACTTTGACATCCAGTATCTCGACCGTAAAATCGGATGTGATTGAAGGGAAGCCTGTGACTAATGTTGGAGAGGCCTTGAAGGGTAGGGTGGCAGGTCTTTACGCCGCGTCGAACAACTCCATTCCGGGACGGGCGCCGCGTTATCTTATCAGAGGCGGATCATCGGTTAATCTGAGCAATGATCCTATCGTCATTGTGGATGGCGTGAACAGAAGCATGAGTGATCTTGACGCCAATGACATCGAGTCCATCGAAGTTCTCAAGGATGCCGCATCGGCCAGTATCTATGGAGCGCGTGCGTCCAATGGTGTGATTCTGGTGACAACAAAGAAGGGCGTTCCTTCAAAGGGTCCTCAGATCACGTTTGACGCCACGGTCGGTTTTGAGAACGCAGTCAGCAAATGGAATCTAATGAACGGAACAGAGTTCCTGACCTTCCTTCGTCCGCAGCTTGTGGACGCTTACGAAGGACAGTCAATCCTAAACGGCGCCAGTGCCGCTGGAACCGGAAACTTGTCCGACAAGGCCAATTATTCTCCGAAGTATCTTGCCGACGGGGAAAGCGTTCCGGAAGGATGGCTTTCCATGCCTGATCCGATAGATCCAAGCAAGACATTGATTTATCAGGAATATGACAGCCAGGCTAGATGGTTTAAGACCTCACCTTGGCAGAAATACTATGTTGGTGTGAACGGTGGCAACGATAAGATCAAATACACCGCTTCCGCAAGTTACCTTAGTGACGGAGGAGTTGTCAGGATGACCGGCTACGATCATTTGTCTATGCATGCAAACACGACTTTCAAGGTCACTGATGATATCGAGGCTTCAACCTCGTTCGACTATGCGAGGATAAACTACGATCAGATGTACGCTTCAAATTGGAATGTGCTTGGACGCGGTCTTCTCATGGGTCCGACAAGAAAACAATATACGGAAGGCGGAAAGATCTCGAATGGTAGTGGGTGGTTCCAAGATCCTGATTATTGGGAGAAAGCGTACGACTTTGAGAATATCAAGAACAACTTCGCCGGCACTTTCAACCTCAAGTGGAATATTCTTGACGGCCTTTCATTGTTCGCGCAGTATGGTGTCTATAACACGAACACATTCTACAGCATGTACCAAAAGGTGAAAGTGGATGGAGAATTGAATTATAGAGGGAAGAACGACGGAACTCAGGAAAAACGTTGGGCCAAGATCAGGGACACCTTCACAGCTTATCTGAATTACGCAAAGGTTTTTGGAAACCATGACATCAATGTGATGGCAGGATATGATTATTCCAAGTGGCGTGATTGGTATCTCTATGCCAAATCAACGGGCTCTGTCTCTGACAAGGTTCCGATCCTGTCTTCAGGGACAGTGTTCACGGCAAGCAACACTGATACCCAGGAAGCGTTGGTGTCATATTACGCAAGAGCCAACTATAGTTTCAAGGACAAGTATCTTCTGGGCCTTACCGTCAGGGCAGATGGATCGTCAAAGTTCGCAGAAGGGCATAAATGGGGCTATTTCCCGGCTGCCTCTGTCGGCTGGATCGTGTCGGATGAATCATTCTGGGACAAATGTAGGAATACTTCCAATTTCTTGAAACTCAGAGCTTCCTATGGATTGACGGGAAACAATGGAATCGGATTGTACGATGCCTATGGAGCATATTCCACATCAAGTCTGTACGACGGTTCGTCCGTGACCGTCGCGTCGTCAATGCAGAATAAGGATCTGACTTGGGAGCGTACTTCTCAACTGGATTTGGGCTTTGATGTCAACTTCCTGAATGACAGGATCAGAGTGACGGCTGACTACTATAACAAACGTACAAGGGACATGTTGTTCAATGTCACTCTTCCTGACACAGGTTCCTTTGACTCCGTGATGGCCAACGTTGGCAGTGCACGCTTCTATGGTTTTGAGCTTGCCCTTCACACTGTAAACATTGAAAGGAAGGATTTCTACTGGGGAACCGACATCACATGGTCTTTCAACAAGAACAAGGTGCTTTCTTTGGATGATTCCTACAAGTACAAGAATCTGGACGGGAAGGACGCTTGGAGAATAGGAGGGTACACGATGACTCAAACTGGAGAAAAATTCGGAGGAATCGCTGTGGGAGAGCCTCTTGGCCGAATCTATGGTTATGTTATTGACCATATCATTACAAGTCAGGAAGATGCGGACAACGCTTACTATGACGCTTTGTCCAAGGGGTACAGAAGAGAGGATGGCAAGAGAGTGCCCGGACGTAAGGCGGTCGGTGATTATGAATGGGTCAACAGGCCAGGTTCCGCCCTTACCGCAACAGGTGAGGAGATGATCAATGCCGAGGACATGTTTGAGCTGGGCAATGTGCTTCCGAAACACACAGGAGGCATCAATAACACAATTAAATACAAAAGGTTGACTTTCAATCTCTATTGCGATTTCGCCCTGGGACACTCCATCGTGAACTACATGAAATCCAGAGTATTCATGAACACTTATGGAACTTGTAACGGCAATATTCTCCGTGATGTCAAAGACTGCTGGGAGCCGGGAAAGAGCGATTACAAATATGCCCGTTTCCTGCCTAACGATTGTGACTACGGCAACTCGAATTTTCAGAGAATCTCCGATTTCTGCGTGGAGAAGGGTGATTATCTATGCATCAGGGACGTGTCCATAAGCTACGATCTTCCTGAGAAATGGATAAGGGGTCTGAAACTCCAGAAACTCACCGTTGGTGTCAGTGGCAACACTCTAGCTTATGTTGACAATGTCACTGGAACGATCAGTCCTGAGATTGGTATCGGCGCGTCATCTTCCGGATCATGGTTCTCTGCTGTGAACACGAGTGACAACGTTAACGCCAACATCGCTCCTGCCGCCAGGAAGATTCTGTTCAATGTGAAACTTACTTTTTAATCACATAATCAATAGACTTTATGAAAAAGATTATACAGAAATTATTCATTCTTGCCGCCGCTCTTTTCACCGTCTCATGTAATGGGGATTTGAATATCTCGCAAGACAATAAATTGAGCGCTAGCAATATGTGGAAAGATGCCAACGATGTGACCACTTCCACGAAAGGTATCTATTATCTGCTGAGGAAAAATTTCCAGAACAGGTACACCAGTGTCTTCTATTGGGCCGAGGCAAGAGTTGGAAATTACATGTGGAGTACTCCGCAGATGACCGACATCTCGACAAAGGACTGTACTGACGTGCTTTACAACACGATGACATCAGAGACATCGGTTTGCTCATGGAATCTGCTCTATACTGTCATCGATCAGGCGAATGCGGTTCTTAAATATGCGCCAGACATCACTATGACGGAGTCGGAGGCCGGTTTCGCTTATGGTCAAGCCTACTTCGCCCGTGCATTTTGCTATTTTTGGGCAGCCAGAATCTGGGGAGACGTTCCGCTTGTGCTCGTGCCGATCGAGTCTCCTTCGCAACCGGAGACTTATCCTGTCAGAACAGAGAAGGAAAAGGTCTATGCGCAGGTGGAAAGTGACTTGGAAAATGCAGGGCAGTACGCAAAGTACTTGGGTAAGAATAAGTATTATGCTACAACTGACGCACTTAATGTGTTAAAGGCTGAATACTCCTTGTGGATGTACACAACCCAGAACGGGGGTGATGGCTACCTCTCCAAGGCTCAGGAAGCATTGGGGGCATTGAATATCTCCGGCTCAAGGTTGCTGTCTGACTATGCATCTATCTTCAGCCGTACCAATAAAGTGAACAATGAGGTAATCTTCGCTTTGAACAATGATCAGGCGGACGGCAACACAGGGTCATCATATTTCGCAAACATGTACCCATACTACACAGACGTGGACTCAAAATACTGGTCAAATCCGGTTCCGATCTCGGGACAGTTCCTGGATCTCTCTCCAAGTTTCCAGAACGTTTTGCAAAAAAGTAAGGACGAGAACAATGACAGCCGTGTCGATTGTATCTACGGTCATGGAAACTACGGTGTCGGAGGTAAGAACATCACATGGGTCAACAAGTTCCTTCCTGCCATGACTCCTGGTAGCAATACCTACATCTTTGATGTGGACCTGCTATACTACAGATACGCACTTGCGGTTATGCTTGACGCTGAACTCAAGTACTATCAAGATGATTATTCCGGAGCTCTGAAGTCCCTTAACATAGTGGCCAAGAGAGCATATGGAGTGGAGGATTTCTATAAGGAAACCTCCAAGTCCGCAGTTTTGGACGCACTTGTTCACGAATATTCCATCGAGTTTGTCGAGGAAGGAGTCATTTGGTGGGCTTTGATCCGTTTAGGAAAGATAGAGGAATGCAATCCGACTATCGCCGAATACGGAAAGAAGAATAAGAATATCCTGTTGCTTCCTGTCTCGCAGGCTGCCCTCAACAGGAACAGTAATCTTACCCAGACTGTAGGATGGGGTGCTACGGATTAATTTTGGTTTGTTTCTCTCCGCTTCCGTCATTCCTTTAGGTATGAAGGAAGCGGCAGGGAAAGATATCAGTGCGTAAGCGTCCAAACATATAAGACTATGTTGGGTTTAGAAATTAATGAAACGCTGAAAGACAATCCGTATTTCAAAAAGGCGATGGAATATGCTCGCATGACGGATCTGTCCGAACTGCCTCTTGGGAAGCATGTGTTGGATTCCAAGAACCTGTGGCTGACAATCATAGAAATGCCTTTGAAGGCGCGTGAGGAAGCCCGGCTTGAGGCTCATGACGAATATATTGACATTCAGATTCCATTGTCTCAAGACGAGGAGTTCGGTGTCAAGGACCGCTCAAAATGTGTCAGTCCATCCGGGGCTTTCGATAAGAAAGCGGACATTATATTCTTTGAAGACACGCCTGATCGGTATGTCACTGTCAAGGCTTTTGAACCGATAGTGTTTACCCCGGAGATGTCACATGCTCCGCTCATTGGTGAAGGGCTATTGAGAAAAGCTGTCTTCAAAGTCAAGGTTTTACAGGGTAAATAATTTATTTTCAAATCTATGAGTGAATATGTAATAGGGCTTGACTATGGCTCCGACTCTGCGAGGGCTCTTGTCGTGGATGTCGTGACGGGAAAGTGTCTTGCTTCAAGCGTGAAGGAATATCCTCGTTGGAAAAAAGGATTGTATTGCAATCCGAAGGTTAACATGTGGCGTCAGCATCCAAAGGATTACCTTGAGGTTCTGGAATATATTGTAATCGATGCGTTGTCGAAGTGTGAGGCGGAAGTTGCTCCGAATGTCGTCGGAATGGCGTTTGACACGACGGGATCGACACCTGCTTTGGTGGCTGAGAACGGACAGCCATTGGCAATGCTACCTGAGTATTCAGAGAATCCGAACGCGATGTTTGTTCTTTGGAAGGATCACACCGCCATGGAAGAGGCGAGAGAAATCAATGAGGCGTGTAGGAATTCGGCTGTCGATTATGCGAAATACGAAGGAGGAACATATTCCCCGGAGTGGCTATGGGCCAAAGCATTACATTGCGTGAGAAGTTCTCCTGAGCTGATGCGTGATGCTTATTCTGTCGTAGAGTGCTGTGAGTGGCTGCCTGCTGTTTTGACAGGTGTACAACATTCCGGTGCGATTGTCCGAAGCCGTTGCGCCTATGGTCACAAACTGATGTGGAATGAGGAATGGGGCGGTCTTCCTCCGGAGAATTTTTTCAGCAGACTCGACCCAAGGCTTTCTGATCTTCGCAGGAATATGCCGGATGAAGCTTCAACGGCAGACCAACCCGTCGGGACACTATGTCTGGAGTGGGCTGAACGGCTCGGACTTTCCACCGATGTTGTCATCGCGGGAGGTGCGATCGATTGTCATGTGGGGGCTGTCGGTGCCGGTATCAAGGAACAAACTCTGATTCGTGTCATCGGAACGAGTACCTGTGATGTTCTGGTAGCATCCGAGGATGAAATAGGCGACAAATGTATTAAAGGGATATGCGGTCAGGTCAACGGAAGTGTCATTCCTGGGATGATCGGGCTAGAGGCTGGGCAGAGCGCGTTCGGTGATGTGTACGCAATGTTCAGGCGCATTCTTGAATGGCCTCTGCGTAACTGTGCCGGCCTGGGCGTAGAAGCTTGCGCGGCTGCTTGTGAGAAGATAATCCCTCTGCTGACATCCGAGGCCGAAAGGATTGGTGTATCAGAGGATGACATGTTGGCGACAGATTGGATGAACGGACGAAGGTCTCCTGATTCTGATCCATCGCAGAAAGGCACAATCACCGGATTCACTCTTGGCACGACCGCTCCAGAGATATTTCGTTCTCTTGTAGAGGCCACAGCGTTCGGAACCAGGGCGATCATCGACCGTTTCACTGAAGAGGGAATCCACATAGATTCCGTCATCGGTGTCGGAGGCATCGCGCTGAAAAGCCCGTTTGTCATGCAGGTGATGTCTGATGTGATTGGACGTCCGATAAAGGTATGCAAATCCGATCAGGTCTGTGCTCTGGGGGCAGCCATGTTCGCTGCCACCGCCGCCGGACGGTATAGGAAGGTAGAAGATGCGATTGCCGCGATGAACAGTGGATTCTCAAAGGAATATATTCCAGATGAGAATAAAGCCAGGGTCTATCATTCAAGATATTACAGGTATCTGTCTTTTGCTTGATGAGTCCGCATTTTTGAATGTTTGTCAGGGTTCCGGTAATTTCGGAATCCTTGTTTTTTATGGCCATCTCACAACGTGCTCAATCGAAGAAAAGAGGGTAATGTTTGCCGTTGTTGGTAAGATATAGGTGCCAGAAAGGATTGACTGTGGCGGAGCCGGATGAACTGGACGTGAGGTGTTCGATGCCGTCACGGCGTCTCCTCAGACGAGATCCGGCACTTTACCCTGAGCGCACAGCCTCCGCACAGACCAGATCCTACTATGATTATGATTGCAGGACTTTGGTCCTCAAGGAGTTCAAGGCTCACAGAAACTACGACTCCTGGTTCGCCGGCGGCTCCGAGTTCTTTGTGAAGTGTGGAGCGTTGAACGGATTCTCTGCCAAGACCGAAGAGGAACTCAAGCTTTACAGCCCGTCGGTCACGGACATGATGATCAATGTCAAGCGTAAGCAGGTCGGGAAGTCTATCCGGTTCAACACTGTTGTCGTGTCTGAATGGACTCCTCAGCTGGAGGAATGTGTCCTCCTGATGATCGAGGATGATGGCGGCAAGCAGACCTCCTGGAAAGCCAGTGGTCTTGTGAAGATCAAATCCAAGTCCTATGGCTTCGAGGTTGAGCTTCCTTTCCGCCGCAAGGCTTCAACAGATACAGGAGGCTCTCAAAACCTTGGCGGAAACTTATTCTGAAGTTTGCTTTGTCAAGTGATGGCCCGGAACCGGGAATTTCACCAACGTATTCTGGATTTCGCAACGGATTTTCGGTGTTGGCGGATTGGGATGGGGGATTGCCACTTATTTTTCGTCGTGTGGAGGGTGCCCGATAAATTTGTCAAAAAACGAAACGGACATGACAAAACAAAAAGGACGGTTGCTGGCGATCGACACGGGATCGACATCGACGAAGATCGGGTACTTTGTGGACGGGGAACTTGCGTTTGAGGAGAATCTTGCGCACAAGGCGGAGGATCTGGCCGGGTTCAAGGATGTGATGGAGCAGGACACGCTGCGGCGGGATGATGTAAGAATATTCATGCGCGGCAAGGGGATCCACGCACAGGACATCGACATCGTGATGGCGCGTGGCGGACTCTTCTATCCGGTGGTCACGGGAATATATTCAGTGAACGAGGACATGCGGGAGGTGCTGCGGAGCTGCAAGTACGGGAGGCACGCCTGCAACCTGAGCGCGATCATCGCTGACGATCTGGCGAAAGAGATAACAGAAAAGAACGTTGCCAGAGGGGTTGAGATGCCTTTCGGGGCCTGCCGGGCGTACATTGCCGACCCGCCGATGGCGGATGAGATGCTGCCGGAGTGCCGTGTGGGAGGCTTGCCGGAATTTCAGCGCAGACCGTTCTTCCATGCGCTCAACTCAAGGGCTGTCGTCAGGCGCTATCTGAAAGATCACGGGTATATCCAGAATGACATCACCGCCATTGTCGCCCATATCGGCGGCGGGATCACCGTCACTCTTCACAGGAACGGAAAGGTGATTGATTCCAACAACGGAGTCGGAGGAGACGGGCCGTTCACCCCAGAGAGAGTCGGCTCTTGTCCTGGTTTCCAATTGGTTGACCTCTGCTACAGCGGTGAATATTCCAAAGCGGAGATAAAGAAGAAACTGATGGGCAAGGGCGGAGCCGTGGCGTTCTTCGGGACGAATGACCTCAAGGAGATTGTCCGCAGGGGAGAGGATGGTGATGTCCGGGCAAAGGTCTGGATGGAGGCCTTTGTTCTCAACATCGCCAAGTATATCGCTTCGGAGGCCGCTGATGTCTGTGGGAAAGTGGATGTAATCCTGCTGACCGGAGGGGGAGCCTATTGGCGGGACATCGTGAGCGGAATCCGCAAGAGGGTGGAGTTCATCGCCCCCGTTGAGGTCTATCCCGGAGAGTTCGAGCTGCAAAGCCTTGCTGAACACGGGTACGACATTCTTTCCGGCAACGCCACCATCCTTTCTTACGACAAGAACGCTCCGGAACCGGATCCGTTTGTTTGAAAGTCTTTGTGCGCATAACCTTGCCGCTCACGCACCGGCCCTGTCTAAAGAACCTTCTGTGCGTGAAAGAATCAGCCTTACGCACAGAAGGTGGTTTACGGATAAGTGGTGCGTGGATAAATCTGATTTACGCACGAGTGCCGGGTATGTTCAAGTCCAGTGCGCAGATGAGCATGATTTACGCACGAAAGCTTAAAAAATCAGTTTCTGTCCCCTGTAGAAGTCCAGCAACTTGGCCGAGAACAGGAACTCGTAGCGGGCGCGGGCCAGATTGGATTCTGATTCCAGAAAACTGTCCCGAGCCTCGTTGAACTCAGTGATGTTGGCCTTGCCGTTCTCGTATTTCGCAAGCACAAGCTCGTACGACTCCTTCGCGCTGGCGTCAGCGTCCAGACTTGACCGGAATTTCTCCTGAGCCGCCACAGCGTTGTAATACGCCTGCTGGATCTCCTTGTAGAGGCTTTTCTTGCTGTTTTCCAACTGCAACATCTGGTTCGTCCTCGAAAGCTCGGCGGAACGGATCTGGTTCCTGGTCTGGAATCCGGAGAAAATCGGAATGCTCAGGCTAAGACCAAGATATTGGCTGAAATTGTTCTTGATCTGGTCTGCGAACGGATCGCTGGAATGACTGCTCATCGTGTAGTAATTGGTTCCCAGACCACCGCTGGCCATAAGAGATGGCAGACGGGCCCCCTTTGCGTTCCTGATGGAATATTCTGTGGCATCCAGCCTGAACTGCTCCGCCTGGATTGACGGCTTGCAGGCCACTGCCTGCGCATAGATGTCCTCCGGATTGCTCAGAAGCAGCCCGTCAACCGAAACAGAAGGACGGACGATAGAGAATCCTTCAGGATTCGGTAACTCCAACAACTGGCTCAGATCCAACAGCGACAATCGTAAACTGTTGGCGGCCTGAGTCTCAGACAGTCGGCTCTGTCCCAGCGCTGCTTTCTGCTGAGCCACCTGAACCTTGCTGGCCTTGCCGCTCAGCTCCATCGCCGAGAGTCTCTCGACCTGAAGCGAATCGATGCTGACCTGATTCCTGGCCACATCCAGAAGCTCCATATTGTAGAGAATCTGCACATAAGCCTGCGCCACGGCGACACTGACATCTTCGCGAGCCTTCTGAAAATCAGCCGTCACGGCCTTGAGGTTCAGTTCGTCATGTTTAATCGAGTTGTTGATCCTGAGTCCTTGGAACACTGGCACTGAAGCTCCGAGGCTGACTCCCGTACTGGTAGTGTTGGTGTTTGAATAGGTGTTGTCAGCAGTCAATCCTCGTCCGAACGAGAAGTTCTCGCTTGCGCTTGCGCTCACACCCGGCAACCTGCTGTTCCTGGATGTGTTCAATTGAATTTCCTGCTGCTTGACCTGAATCTCCTGCTGTTTGAGGGAAATGTTGTTCTCAAGAGCGTGCGCGATGCAGTCCTGAAGCGTCCACAGCCTGCCATCCTGCGCGGAAAGCCCCACCGTCAGCAGACCAAAAATAATCAATGAATATATTCTTTTCATAGCGCTATTTCTTGTCTGTGAATATCTGATTACCACGGACTTTCTGATCCTTGCCCAGTCCGCTCTTCACCTCTATCTTGACCCCGTCGCTCAGCCCTGTGGTGACAGGCTGGCGTTTATACTGTCCGTCACCCTCGGCAAGATAGACGAACGTGGAATCCTTCTCAAATGAGATTGCCGCCTCAGGCACTGCCAAAACTGAGTCGGCGTGCTCCAAAGTGATCTCGGCGTTCGCGCTGTAGCCTGAACGGATCTTCACGCTGTCCAACTGGCTTACCCTGGCCTTGATCTCGAACTGGTTAGCACCGTTGTTCTGCACGGCCTTCGGGGAAATATATTCAAGGACAGCGTCCATTTCCACGCCCTGCACCGCTCCGATGGTGATTCTCATCCTCGTGCCTTCATCGACCTTGCCGACCTCTGTCTCATCCAGATTGCCCTTGAATATGAGGTCGTTCATATCGGCCACCGTGGCTATTGTTGTTCCGTCGTTGAATGTGTTGCTCTGGATCACCGAGTTACCGACTTTGACCGGAACATCGAGGATCAACCCTGTGATTGTCGAGCGGATCAGCGTCGAGCTGGCCGTGGCGTTGCGCTTTGACACTCCGTCCCTGACAACCTCCAGAGCCTCCTCAGCTGCTTCTTTTTCCTCCTTTGCCTGATCCAGGGCCTGACGCACTTGGTCATATTCCTCAGCACTCACCAACTGCTTGTCGTAGAGAGCCTTTTCACGTCCGAAGTTGGTCTGTGCCTGCTCAAGGTTCAATTCGGCGATGCGCAAACGGCTCTGCGCCGAACTCAGCGAACCCATCTCAGGAATGACCTTGACCTTGGCGATCACCTCGCCTTCCTTCACCTGGTCACCAGCCTCCTTGTAGATCTCGGATATGATGCCGCTGATCTGCGGCTTGATGTTCACCTCGTCACGCGGCTCAATGGTGCCGGTGATGAGGGTGGTCTTCTTGATGTCGGCGATCTCGGCGGAAAGCTCCTCGTAGCGGATCTCCTGCGGACGTGACTTTTTCCAAAGGAAGTAGAATGTGCCAGCGAACACCACGATGATGGCGGCGAACAGAATGTACTTGAAATACTTTTTCATATTGCTTGACTTTTTATTTCCGAATATTGATTCTTGACTATCTATCTTTGAATATGTTTGCTCATCCTTAATATGTCTTGTTCCCGAAGCGGCTTATTCATCCCTCATAGCGTCCACCGGTTTGATGCTCATAGCCCTGGCCGCCGGGGCGAGTCCGGCCACGACTCCGAGAACAGTCAACCCGAGAAGAGTTCCGACAGCTGTCCAGAAACTGATCTGGAACGGAGCCTGAAGGATGCCGTCTGTCGTGAAGGCCAGCTCCAACCCTTGCAGGATCAGCACCGAGAACAGCAGGCCCAACATTCCGGCCACGGCTGTCAGCAGGATGCTTTCCCAGATGATCTGCGATAGAATCATCTTCGGAGTCGCTCCTATGGCTCGGCGGATTCCGATTTCCGTGGTACGTTCCCGGACCGTCACCATCATAATGTTCGAGATGCCGATCACACCGGCCAGCAACGTCCCGATTCCAATTAGCCAGATCAGGAAGTTCACACCTTTGAACAGGCTGTCGATCATCATAAAGAACATCTCGGTGTTGAGGACGGTGACTGCCTGTTCATCTGTCGGGTCTATGTAGTGGTTGCTTGCGATGGCTTTTCTGATCTTCGGGATGATGTCGCTCATCACGATCCCTTCTTTAGCCGTGACCGCCATCACCTGTACTTTGTCACCCATATTGTAAACGGCCTGCACTACGGAAATCGGAATCACGATGGCCTCGGTCTGCCTGCCTCCGAAGCTGATGACACTGTGTTCGTTGTAGTCAACTCCGATGACCTGGTAATATGCCGGGCCGATCTTGATTCTGGTTCCGCACGGGTCCACCCCCTTGGGATAGAGGTTTTCGTAAACCTGCTTTCCTATCACGCAGACCTTGCGTTTCTGCGCCACGTCCATCTCGTTGATGTAGCGTCCGTAAACTATCGTCGGTGTCTCTATTTTAGCGAAGTCGGCCTTCAACCCCTTGACGTTGCACCTTGATGACTTGTCCTCGTAGGTTGCCTCGCCTCTGGACCAACTGAAGCATTGAGGCGACACGATGTCCACTTCAGGAACCTTTTCCTTGAGAATCTCCACGTCCTTGATGTTCATCTCCCAGTAACGTCCCTTGTTGAAGCCTTTGTATGGCTTGGACGTGTTCTGGGACCAGATCATCGCCGAGTTGGACGCAAACCCTCCCATCTGCTGGTTCAGCATCACCTTGAACCCGTCGCCGCCGCCCAGCAGGAACAGCAGCATGAATATTCCCCAGAACACCCCGAACCCGGTCAGCAGGCTCCGTCCCTTGTTGCGGGTCAGCGTGTCAAGGATTTCCTTGAATCGGTCTATATCGAAAAATTTCATTCTATGAAATTTAATAATTTCCTTACAATTATTTATGAATATATTCAATTGGTTTTCAGTTGTCTCCTTATTTTATCATTCGCTGCGGAGGGCTTCGATCGGGCGGACCTTTGCGGCTTTTCGGGCGGGGGCGAGGCCGGCGATGGTGCCGGCGATGACCAGCAGGATTGTGGCTCCGAAGCAGACGTTCAGGCCGACCGTAGGATCTTTAAAGACCGTCTGCTGGAAAAGCCCGAAGTCCATCACCATATTTCCGGAAATATGATCGAGCCACTCGTTGGCCAGAACTCCGAGCACCATTCCGACGTAGCCGAAGAACGCGGTGATGATGATGCTTTCGGAAATGATCAGTTTCAGTATGGCCCACGGGCTCGCGCCGATCGCCTTGCGGATTCCGAACTCGTGCGTGCGCTCCTTGACAGAAATCAGCATGATGTTCGAGACACCCACGATCCCGCTCAGGAGGGTGAGGATTCCGATGATCCAGAGCGCTGTCCTGATCATTGACATTCCTTTGTTCATCTCCATGCTCATTGTCAGGAGATTCCATATTCCCACAGCCCTCTTGTCGTCCGGGGCGGCGTTGTGGTTTTTGTTCAGCGATGCTCGCAGCCGATCCTCGAACGCCCTGTTGCCTTCCTCGGTGTCCAGCCCGTGGAAAGAGAAAGTATATTCATCAATCTCCTTGCCTCTGTTGTAGATTGTCCGGATGGTGGTGATCGGAGCGTAGAGGCTGGACCAACCGTTCTCGTTCGGCCTGAGGATGCCGATGACCTGAAACATCGAAGAGTTGATCTTGACATATTTCCCAACCAACGCTTCCGCCGCTGCCGCTTTCTGGAGAGCCGTAAGACCTTCCTCCTTTTCTCCCGTCACACCCAGAAGTTCCCTTGCGTCGTTGCTGTCCATCACGATGACCCTTCTCCTCTCCTTGATGTCGATCTCGTTGATGAACCTGCCATAGAGGAGGCTGAGCTTGTTCATTTCTGAATATTCAGGGCTGACTCCGCTGACCTGCTTGACGATGTATTCCTTGCCGTAGCTTGTGGTGAGGCTCGCTTGGGTGAGTATTGTTCCGGCCTTTTCCACATTATCAGCGAAGTCCGGACCGAGGGTGATGTCTATGTCTTTGTCGTTCAAGTCGATCCTTCGGCCTTCCCGCATTCCGTTGTACGGCTTGGAAGTGTAGCCTCCCCAGACGTTCATCGTGTTGGTCATGTAGTCGCTGTTGTTGCTCTCAAGGGCGTGGATCAGGCCGTTGCCGGCGCCAAGCAGGAAGATGAGCATGAATATTCCCCAGGCCACAGCGAAGCCGGTGAGGGCGGTGCGGAGCTTGTTCCTCCGGATGTTGCTCCAGATTTCTTCAAACAGGTCTCTCATCGCTTACTTCATTATAGTGCCCTCGCCGAACGGAGACGCATCGTGTCTGATGTTCTGCTCGATTTTGCCGATGGCTCCGTCCTTGATGTGGATGATCCTGTTGGTGAAGTTTGCCACCCCGCTCTCGTGGGTCACCACGATGATGGTCATATTTTCCTTCTCGTTCAATTCCCGCAGAAGGTCCATAATCTCCACGGAAGTCTTTGAGTCCAAGGCTCCTGTAGGCTCGTCTGCAAGGATGATCTCTGGCTTTGTGATCAGCGCGCGGGCGATCGCCACCCTCTGCTTCTGACCTCCGGACATCTCGTTAGGATAGTGGTCAGCCCACTCCTTCAATCCAAGTCTTTCCAGAAATTCCATCGCCATCCTGTGCCGCTTCTGCCTGCCGACACCTTGATAGAAAAGCGGCAGCTCGACATTCTCCGCCGCCGTCTTGAACCCTATCAGATTGTAGGACTGGAATATGAATCCGATCATCTTGTTCCTGTACTCGGCGGCTTTTGTTTCGGAGAGATTCCAGATCAGGTTGCCATTTATGCGATATTCACCAGAATCGTAGTTGTCCAATATTCCAAGAATATTCAGAAGCGTGGATTTGCCTGATCCCGACGCTCCCATGATGGAGACAAACTCTCCCTTTCCTATGGTAAGGTCAATGCCCTTGAGCACGTGCAGAGGCTGCGCGCCTTGATAGGTCTTGTTGACGTCTTTTAATTCAATCAGCATTTGGTTGTTATCTTTTTTGCCCTATGGGCTGTTGTTTCTTTTTCATATACTTCTTGAAGATCGTCTTGTCTTCTTTACTGGTCTTCCGTCACTTCGACAAGCTCTGTGACCGGATATTTCTCACCTGCTTTGTGTATTAGTTTATTAATACACTGCAAAGATAGGTATGTTTTTCTATAAAGCAATAGTTTTTTGAAGGAAATTCACAAACGCTTAAATATAACGTTTTAGCGCCTGATTTATAACAAAATACACGCCAATTAATAGAAAATGTTTATCTTGTGGTTTGGATTTGCAAGCCCAAGACTGAGATAAACTTTTTTAGCACAATAATGAATATGAAAGGATTAGCATTTAAGAGTATGATGATGGCGACACTGCTGTTGCTGCCGATGATGTTATGTGGATGCAACGGGAACAACAAGGGTAAGCAGGAAACCCCGGTCGTGTATTTTACGAAGGACATCTCTCCAGAGGCTCTTGTGAAACTGTACGGGGCGTTGGGTGTTGAGGCGCAGGGGAAAGTCGCCGTAAAGATCTCCACAGGAGAGTCCGAGAAGTCCAATCATCTGAGGCCAGAGTTTATCGCACCGCTCGTGCATAAAGTCAACGGAACCATAGTTGAGTGCAACACGGCCTATGGCGGAAACCGCTGCAACACAGAGGATCACCTCAAGGCGATCGCTGAAAGAGGCTATGACAAGATCGCTCCGGTGGACATTATGGATTCGGAAGGCGAGATTAAGATTCCTGTGAAGGATGACAAATGGATCAAGTACGACATAGTCGGCTCTCACATCGCCAATTACGATTTTATGATCGACTTGTCGCACTTCAAAGGACACGCGATGGGTGGATTCGGTGGAGCCTTGAAGAACGCTTCCATCGGTGTGGCTTCCCGAAACGGCAAGGCGTACATCCACACGGCTGGCAAGGCTGAGGACTATCAGCTTCTGTGGCAGAACCTTCCTGAGAAGTGGGACGAAAGCCCGGAGGGCAACACTCCGTTCATCGAGTCGATGGCCGCCGCCGCCCAGGCCGTCAATGATTATTTCGCCGCCAAGAAAGGAATTGTGTACATCAATGTCCTTAATAATCTCTCAATTGACTGTGACTGCGACGGTAATCCTCACAAGCCGACAATAAAGGACATCGGAATGGCAGCTTCCCTCGATCCGGTCGCCCTTGACAAGTTCTGTCTCGATCAGGTGTTCAACCTTCCGAAAGACAAGGACAACGACACACAGGCCCTCCTCGACAGGATCAGCCAGCGTCACGGCACCCGCATCGTGTACCGTGCTGAGGAAATGGGTCTCGGCTCCACTGAATATGTCGTCAAGGACATTGATTGAGGATGAGGGGTGAGGACTTCTTGACTGAAAACCGTGGAGGCCAAGTGATTGACCCATAATGAAAAACGATACCCTCCTCTCACCATAACCAAGGGAGAGGAAGGTATGTTATTTCATTGATTATGAATATTATATCCTCCACCCCTTCCCCTCCCTCCCCCCAGAAGAATGTCTTAAAAGTCTCGGCGAGAGTTGAAAAGAATGTACCCCACTACAGGGGCGACAACGAATTCTCAATCCTCACTGGGTGCACTTTTACTTTTAAGACAGTCTTCCCCTCGGTTGCCGGGCTTGCGGTTGCCGAGCTTGCGGTCGCCGGGCTTGCGGTCGCCGGGCTTGCGGTTGCCGAGCTTGTCGAGGCATCAAGTATTCAAGTGTCCGGAAATAGAATGCGATTGTTTGAAATCCGTTATCGGGCGTGATTCCGGGAATCACATTGCCGAGACGATGTAGAAGCAGGAGGTGGAGAGGAAGTTACGGAGGAACGGGATGTGGTCGAGGCCGAGGCGCAGACGGGTCGGACGGAGGTGGAACTTGGCCTTGTAGTGCGGACTGATCAGCCAGAGTTTCCGCTCTACGATCTGGAAACCGGTTTCTCTGCAAAGGCGCTCGAACTTCTCCGGAGTCATCTTTGAGCGCTTGATGCTCAGCAGCTCTTCAATCTTTGCGGGATCTTCCTTGAATATTCTCAGGTAGCCTCGGTAAAGGCTGGCCGGCAGGAGGTGCATGAACGGAACTTTGGAGCAGACACCGCTCCGACAGATCTGTTGGTGGCCTCCGAACGGCATCTGCCAGGCCGGGAAGCCAAAGAACACGATTCCGTCGGGTTTCAGGAATCTCTTTATGCCGGAGAAGAAGGCCGGTTTGTCATCCGGCTCGATGTGCTCGATCACATCGTGGATCAGCACGATGTCGAAACGGTCGTCCCGGGCGGGCATATTCAGAAAGTTTCCGCTGATGAACTCGCCCGGCATATTCCTTTTGGCGAAATATTCCTTGGCATTTTCTATCTTGTTGGCAGCCAGATCGATGCCCGTCACGCAGCATCCCGCTTCGGCGAACGGCAGAAGATTTCCGCCCTCGCCGCAGCCAATCTCCAGCACCCGTGTTCCGGCTCCGACGTTCTTGAACTTCCGGAGATAGTCAATGTAAAACTCCCTGGAAGTCTGCGCCAACTCCCTGAAATACCGTTCTCTGTCTGTGTGTCTCTTCTGCATTGAATATATATTAACAATCTCAAAATAGCAATTAACGAACCATTAAAATGAATTTTTATATAGGATTGCATCTATTTTACAATTAAGTAATCATTAAAAAATAACTTGAACAATTTGTAAATCTTTATGGTCTATATTTCTTTTCTCATCAGTCATGTGCCACCGGCACACTCCT
>OLYC01000072.1_pt1 | contig 95111 bp, 71 predicted proteins | sample 1674271 | NCBI WGS metagenome assembly OLYC01 (sample SAMEA103958154, study PRJEB25191) | human gut metagenome
CAAGGCCAAAGTCGAAAAGCAGGAATTATAGGTATACAAAAATGAAAAACTCAGACTGTATAGAGGTACAGACTTTTCAGCTCTCGCCGGGACTTTTAAGGCAGTGTGGAGGGGGAGACTGTCTCTTCGACAAGCTCTGTGACCGCAGGAACAGTGACCACAGGAGCAGTGGCCGGAAAAGGATCAACGGCCGGTGACAACTCTGTGACCGGTGACAAACACAGTGACCGACGAGAAGGCCGTGGAGGGCAAGTTGCTAATATTCAAGATGTTTTCAGCACCTCCTCCTACACGCAGCGGGCAGGAGGACACTCTGCGAAATAATTAATTTTCAAGTACTAAAGCTCCACGGACACGTGAACGTGGTGAAGGAGTAAGTAGAGGTGCGGCATCCTGACAAGAGGGATGCTACTTCTCCAACGGGAAAAGGCCGTAGAGTTCGGCATCGATGCGGTCGGTGATGGAGGCGAAGTCCTCGGGGCGGTTCTCGAAGTCGAGATCGTCAGCCTCAATTGTCAGGACCTTACCGTCATATTCATTGATCCACTTGTCGTAACGGTCGTTCAGGCCGCTGAGATATTCAAGGCTCATGGTCTGCTCGTAGTCGCGGCCACGTTTCTGGATCTGCGCCACGAGGTGAGGCACCGATGATTTGAGGTAGATCAGCAGATCCGGCTTGCGCACCGTCGCCGCCATCACGTTGTAGAGGTCCATGTAGGTCTCGTAGTCGCGCTTGCTGAGGTTGCCCATCGCATAGTTGTTGGCCACGAAGATGTGGACTCCCTCGAAGAGCGTCCTGTCCTGGATGATGACCTCCCGGCTCCGCGCGATCTCCAGCACGTCCTTGAATCTCTGGGCAAGGAAGTAAGTCTCAAGATTGTACGACCAGCGGGGGATGTCCTTGTAGTAGTCCTCCAGATAAGGGTTATAGGTCACCGACTCGTACTTCGGTGTCCATCCGTAATGGGCGGAGAGCATCCTCGTCAAGGTGGTCTTGCCGCTGCCTATGTTGCCTGCTATTCCTATGTGCATCGTAATATGTTCTTTTATGTTTTTTCAGTCGCTTCGACAGGCTCAGCGACCGATGGAGTCTATCTCTATACCGTCCCCGTCCCAGTCAATGTCCTCCTCCGGCTCGTTGAACGGCTGGAGAAACGGATTCTGGGTCCTCTCATTGGCGATGGTGGTGCGATGCCCGTGTCCCGGAAGCACATCCACATCGCCCGGCAAGCCCATCAATTTGTCCATAATACTGATGATCTCCCTGTCATAATCCCCTCCAAGATGGTCTGTACGGCCTATCGCTCCGGCAAAGAGAGTGTCACCGCTGAGCAGAACCTTGTCCGCCTCGCAGTAGTAGCAGACGCAGCCCGGCGTGTGACCCGGCGTGGTGATCACCTTGAACGGCGCGCCCTGAAGCGTGTCCAGCACCTCGCCGCCACTGATGTCAACTGTCTGGATCTGAGATGAGTCCGGAGCCAGCAGCCCGAAATCCCTCACCGCGGCCTGGTTGTTGTCCAGCACGATCTTGTCATCCGGCGACATCAGAACCGGCACTGAATATTCCCCCACAACCTTCAGCACTCCGTGAACATGGTCAAAATGCCCGTGTGTCAGCCACACCGCCTTAGGAGTCAACCCCTCTGCCGCGATAAATTCCCGAAGCTTGGCGAACTCCTCCGGCCAGTAGCACCCCGGATCCACAATCACACAATTCCCAACCGCATCCCAAAGCAAGTAGCAATTCTCACGGAAAGAATTGAATATAAATGTCTTGATGTTTAGTTGATGATCCTGACTCATTGAATGTCTTGTTTACTCTTGACTACAAATTTACTGAATATTCGTTAAATTTGCGGAATAAAGAGGAAATGATGAGCAAGAAAGAATATATCGAGATCAGGGGGGCGGAGGCGCATAACCTTAAGGGTGTGAATGTGGACATTCCGAGGGGGGAGTTTGTGGTGGTGACGGGGCTTAGCGGAAGCGGAAAGTCCTCGCTGGCGTTCGACACGATCTACGCAGAAGGGCAGAGACGGTACCTGGACACTCTTTCGCCTTACGCCAAGCACTTTATGGGTGTACTGGAAAAGCCTGAGGTCGAGAGCATCACGGGGCTGAGTCCGATCATCGCGATTGAGCAGAAGACCACCGGGAACAACCCCCGCTCCACCGTCGGCACCATCACCGAGATATTCGATTTCCTCCGACTTCTCTACGCGAGGGCCTCGAGGGCATATTCACCGGTCACGGGGAAGGAGATGGTCCGCTACACCGACGCGCAGATCGTGGACCTGATAATGGATGAATATAAGGGGAAGAAGTGCTATCTGCTCGCTCCGTTGGTCGTGGGCCGCAAGGGACATTACCGCGAACTGTTCGACCAGCTCCGCAAGCGCGGCTACACCGATGTCAGGGTGGACGGGAATATACTCCCGCTGAACGAGGTTGATGCTCTGGACCGCTACAAAAGCCACTTCATAGAACTGGTCGTGGACAAGCTCAAGCCGTCTGAGGGCGATGAGAAGCGGGTACGGGACTCCGTTATGTCAGCTCTGAATCTTGGCAAAGGCTCGGTCGCCCTGCTGGAGTTCGGCTCTGACAGACTCCGCCATTTCTCCAAACATCTTGTCGATCCTGATTCAGGAATATCCCTGCAGGAGCCCGCGCCACACTCTTTCTCGTTCAACTCTCCGGAAGGTTACTGTCCTCACTGCAAAGGACTTGGGATGATAGTGGATGTGAATATGGACACGATCATTCCCGACCGGTCCGTCTCGATAGCGGACGGTGGAATAGTTCCGCTGGGAAAGATGCGCGAGACCAAGAAATATGACATTATCCGCTCTATCGCACGGAAATACAACTTCTCTCTGTACGACCCTATCGACTCGGTTCCGGACGAGGCCATCTCGCACATCATATTCGGAAGCGACGAGCTGTTCCGCGTGGGCGAAGGAAGTCTGTCAGAGATGGTTTCTTTCGACGGAATCGTGGAGGACATCGACGAGAAGATCGTCTGCCCGGTCTGCCACGGAACCCGCCTCAACGAGAATGCCCTGTGCTTCAGGATTGACGGGAAGACCATCGCCGAGGTGGCTGCGATGGAGATGACCGAGCTCAAAGCTTGGTTCGCGTCTCTGCCGGAGAAACTGAATGTCAGGGAGAACAACATCGCCAGAGACATCCTCAAGGAACTCAATGAAAGGGTTCAGTTCATGCTGGACGTAGGTCTTGACTACCTGTCACTCGACCGTCCTACGGCCTCGCTTTCCGGTGGTGAGGGTCAGAGAATCAGACTCGCCACCCAGATCGGGTCGAAGCTTGTCAACGTGCTTTACATTCTGGATGAGCCGTCCATCGGACTTCATCAGAGAGACAACAGAAAGTTAATCAACTCGTTGAAGGAACTCAGGGACGAGGGCAACTCCGTGATGGTGGTCGAGCACGACTACGAAACGATGATGAACGCCGACTGGCTGGTGGATGTCGGCCCTGGCGCCGGCGACAAAGGCGGAAGAATATGCCTGAACGCTCCCCTGAAAGCGCTGATGGAATATTCATCGGACAAGGGAAAGATTCCGGCCTCGCTGGACAAGGAAACCGCCGGACACTGCATATTCGGAAAGTCAAAGACTCTGGATTACCTTCAGGGAAAGGATTCGATTGAGATTCCGTCCACGCGCCGCACTGGTAGCGGCAAGTACCTGAGCATCAAGGGCGCAAGAGGCAACAATCTGAAGAATGTCAGCGTGGATTTTCCGCTGGGATGCTTCATCGGGATCAGCGGAGTCAGTGGCAGCGGCAAGTCAACGCTCATCAACGAGACCCTGATGCCTATTCTCAAAAACAAGTTCTACAGGGCTAAGCTGCGTCCTTTGGCTTACGACTCGATTGAAGGTGTGGAGAACATCGACAAGCTGATAGAGATCGACCAGAGCCCGATCGGACGTTCGCCGAGATCCAATCCGGCGACGTTCACGGGTGTGTTCAATGACATCCGTAATCTGTTCGCGGACACTCCGGACGCCAAGGTGCGGGGATTCAAGGCCGGCAGGTTCTCCTTCAATGTGGCCGGTGGCCGCTGCGAGGCATGCAAGGGAGCCGGAATCAAGGTCATCGAGATGAACTTCCTGCCATCCGTGAATGTGGTCTGCGACGAATGCAGGGGCAAGAGATACAAGGAGGACACGTTGGCCGTGCACTACAAAGGTAAAAACATCAACGATGTGCTTGAGATGCCGATCAGCGAGGCCTACGAGTTCTTCAAGCCGATTCCGGCCATCGCCCAGAAACTGAAGGCGTTGGTCGATGTTGGTCTCGGCTATGTGCATCTTGGCCAGTCTGCCGTGACGCTTTCCGGAGGTGAGAGCCAGAGGATGAAACTGGCAGCGGAACTGTTCAGAAAGGCGACCGGCAACACGTTGTACATCCTCGATGAGCCGACGACCGGCCTTCACTTCGAGGACATCAAGGTATTGCTCAACGTTCTGCAACAACTTGTCGATCAAGGTAACACGGTGATCATCATCGAGCATAACCTGGATGTCCTCAAGAGCGTGGACTACCTCTTCGACCTCGGTCCCGACGGTGGTCGCCGCGGCGGCCTCATCGTCGCCCAAGGCACTCCCGAGCAACTCGCCCAGAACCCCGCCTCCGTCACCGGCCCGTTCCTAAAAGAGATTCTTGCCAATGCTGCCGTTAACCGTCCATAACGCTTAGGTGTGCTCCAGATCTTGTCATAATAGTTTCAGTCTGCTCTTTTGAGTAACATTCAAAAAATAACCTGCATCATCTTAAGGAATCTTTTCGGTCTAGATCTCTTTTCTCATCAGTCATGTGCCACCGGCACACTCCTTCTTCAAAAAAAGATCTATCCTCGAAAATCTTCTCTTAATCTGAAGCAACTTATTATTTTCATGTTCCTGAAAGGAGAATATCTCCTTCATAATGGCAACAGAATCAGAAAAATGTCTTGAACCATTTTGAAAAGATTCGGCATTCGACATACATTCTAACGGAGTATTTGTCAAAGCGGGACATCAGAGTCTTTTAATATTTTTGACACAACAGAGAGAAGCGTATATTCACAGGAAGACGCATCCTGAGGAGGATCAAGTATTTCTTGCGCATTAACAAGCAGTTCGTACTCGTAGCCACTTTCATAGTTGAAGCCATCTATCTGGCTATGACTAATTTGCCAGACAGGGTTGTTGTCAACCTTTATCCAATAGCATGTCTCAGGCCCATTGGCTCCTGTAGCGGTGATTGTCTTTGATGCAACAATCCATTTTTCTTCCCAGCTTTTGCCATAGATAGTAGATTCTCCATCAGATTTATTACAACTGACAGAGAGAACGGCGAGAAGAGACAAAACACAAAAAAGAAGTTGTTTGTTCATAAAAAGTCTTTGTCCAAAGTTTTACAAAAAAAAGAATTGATCCCCAATCGTTAAGAATAATCATAGGGAATACTGCTTCTACGATTTCAGAGGTCAGTCTCCTATGTTGAGTCAATCGCTAGTCACGCCTACAGTACTGTCCGGCCACTAGGTCATAGGATCATATACAATACTATATCACAAATTTATAATACATTACACGGAAAAGCAAGAGTAATTTATAAAAGAGCAAATAAGTTTGCAGAGTGGCACTTGAGCCAGTTCTCGCAAGCCATTAATAAGAGCAAAAGAATCTTCGCGCAACTCATGTTGCGAATTTAGCAAGTGTGTCGGCCCGTTCCACAAGGAGATTCTTGACAGAAAAGTGTAGAATACCGCATTCTTCCGCCGAAAGGCCGCACGGTATTTCCGTGGAGACCAAGCAACTGAAGATCAACAAAATGACGCACCCTCCTCAGCCCTATGTCAGGCAGAAGGAGGGTGCGTTAGAATATTCAGTTACAAGAGTTTACACTCCACGGCTGGAGGGAGGCTCGCTCTGGCGACGGCATCCGGCAAGGCTTCAAGACCAAGCCAAACGCCGCATCGGGAAAGGCTATCGTTCCCAGGCGAGGGCGGAGGCGCCGAGGATGGCGGCGTCGGACTCCTTGAGCTGGGAATATACGAGCTGGACCTTGTTCTTCCAGAGAGGGAGGACGTTGTCGTTCATCGAACGGAGGATCGGCTCGGTGAGGAACTCCTTGCTTCTGGCGAGACCTCCGAAGAGAATGATGGCCTCCGGAGCGGAGAACGCGATGAAATCGGCGAAAGCCTCTCCGAGGAGGGTGCCGGTATATTCAAAGATCTTGATGGCAAGGGCATCGCCTTCCTTCGCGGCCTCGTAGACATCCTTTGAAGTGATGTTGTCAAGGCTTCTGAGGGATGACGGCTCACTGCTCATGTCCAGCCACTCGCGAGCGGTTTTGGCCACCCCGATCGCGGAGCAGTAGGTCTCAAGGCAACCACTCTTTCCGCAGTTGCAGCGACGGCCGTTGTGGCGGACGATCGTGGTGTGGCCGAGCTCGCCGGCGAATCCGTCGTGGCCATAGACCATCTCACCGTTGATGACTATTCCGCTGCCGACACCGGTTCCGAGGGTGATCATGATGAAATTCTTCATACCTCTCGCGGCACCGTAGGTCATCTCACCCATCGCGGCGGCGTTGGCGTCGTTGGTTAGGGTCACAGGGATGCCGCCCATCGCTTCGGTAAGCATCTTGGCGAAAGGAATCGAACCAGCTCTTCCCCAAGAAAGGTTAACGGCATTCTCGACTTCACCGGTGTAGTAGTTGGCGTTAGGAGCGCCCACACCGATTCCACGGATCTGCCCTTCGGCACCGGCATCGGTGATGATCTTCTTCAGCGCCGCGGCAAGTTCCTCGATGTAAGGCTCGACAGTAGTGTAGGAGTCTGAACGGATGACTGTCTGGGCGAGCACGGTTCCGCGCGCGTCAACAACCCCGCATTTGGTGGTCTGTCCACCGACATCTATTCCTATTACTAGATTCTGTTCCATAATATTTGGCTATGATAAGTCCCGGTGGAGAACCCCACCGGGACGGGATTTCAAATTAAGCGGTTTTCTTTACTTTAGAGCCGAAGAGGGCGTACCAAAGGATGTAGGCGACACCGATGATGATAACGATGTAGCTCATCAGATAGTTGGTGGCGTCAGCGACGGCACCCTGGATGAGAGGAAGGATACCACCACCGCAAACCATCACCATGAACAGGCCGGAAGCGATAGATGTGTACTTGCCGAGGCCCTCGACAGCGAGATTGAATATGGCGCCCCACATCACGGATGTGCAGAGACCGCAAAGGATGAAGAACATCACTCCGATCGGAATCTCGGCGAGGGAGAATGACAGCTGGGAGGTGATGGCCGGGAACTTGACTGTTGTCGTGTCACCAAGGAACATTCCAAGAAGAAGGAATATGATGGCGACAGTGCCCACAAAGCCGACCATGGCGCGGCTGGAGACCTTCCCTCCGACGGAAGCTCCCACGAGACGACCGCAAAGCATGAGGAACCAGTACATCCCGACAATTGTTCCGGCCACAGCGGCGCTGATGCCGATCTCGGCGGATGTCATGTATAGGTTCACGAAGTTAGGAATACCTACCTCGACACCCACATAGACGAATATGGCGATGATACCAAGCACGAAATGCTTGAAGGAGAGGGCTCCCTTGACGCTCTCGCCGATGGTGAGCTGCTGCGTCTTTCCGGAAGCAGCAGCCGCCTCAAGCTCAGGTTCAGGAATATGCGAGGCCGCGATGATGATGAACGCCAGAGCGAAAATGCCCATCGCGATGAAGAGCGCCGGATTGGCGTCGGCGATCTGAGTGTCCTTCGTAACGTCACCGATGAGATAACCCACGAGCACAGGCACGATCGTGGCGCTCAAGGAGTTGCAGGATCCGCCCCACTGGATGAGCTGGTTACCCTTGTTGCCGCCGCCGCCGAGGGTGTTGAGCATAGGGTTCACAACCGTGTTGAGCATACACATCGAGAAACCGGAGATGAACGCGCCGAGAAGATAGACGGCGAAGCTCCCGGCGATTCCGGAAAGGAATGTGATGCCGACTCCGATGAATCCGACGGTCACAGCCGCGAGAGCGGTGAACTTATAGCCCTTCTTGGACAGAATCATACCAGCAGGCAGACCCATGAACGCATAGGCGATGAAGTTGGCGGCGTTGCCCAGCTGGGACATAAAGTTCGAAGCGGCGAACTGCTGCTTCACGATGACTCCGAACGGATTCTGGAATCCCGTCACGAATGAGATCATCGCGAACAGGAAGAACATAATCACAATAGCGAAAATGTTACCTTGTTGTTTCTTTTCCATTTGTAAGATGTTTTATGTTATCGAAAATATTTCGTGGCATATTCCACAAATTTAGCAAATTAATTTCAAATTTGACCGAACGGCTTCAAAAATCCGCATTGCAGAATGACCTTTATAAGATTATTACTAACTTTGAGCAAAGAATATTCATGAATATGAAAACGATAATCGACGTTAACGCCCATCTGCACACACCGTACTCCTTCAGCGCCTTCAAAGACGTGAGACAGGCGCTCGACATGGCCGCGGCGGAAGATGTCCGCATCGTGGGAATCAATGACTTCTACAGCCTCGACGGCTACAGGGAGTGGAATGACGAATGCGCCGCAAGGCATCTCTACCCGATGTTCAACATCGAGTTCATCTCTCTGAACAGCGAGGACCAGGCCGCCGGATTAAGAGTGAACGACCCGAACAACCCGGGACGCACCTACCTGAGCGGAAAGGGACTGGCCTATCCGGTGATACTCAGCGGCAAAGAGGCTCAGATGCTCGCCGATGTACGGGCTGAGTCCAACGCCCAGGTTGAAAGGATGTGCGCCAGACTGAACGCCCATCTGGATGAGGTCAAGGCCGGATTCAACGTTGATTTCAAATATATTGTCAAGGAACTGACCAGAGGATCGGTGCGTGAGCGTCACCTTGCGAAGGCTCTCAGGATGGCGGTTGACGCCAAAGCCGACAAAATCCAGGACAGGCTCGCCCTCTACGAGAGAATCTTCGGCGGACAGCCACTGAAATCCGCACCGGACAACGAGGCGGCTGTGGAAAACGAGATCAGAAGCAAACTGCTCAAGGCCGGAGGCGCGGCGTTCGTGCCTGAGGATCCTAAGGCGTTCCTGCCGATGGAGACTGTCTGTCAAATCATCAAGGCCGCCGGCGGAATCCCTACCTACCCGTTCCTCGCGGACGATGCAAAGGGCAACTTCACCGACTTCGAGGGCGACCTGCAAAAAGCCGCCGACACGCTGAAAAAGCGCGGAATCAAGTCCGTGGAATTCATCACGACCCGCAACACGACGGCCGTGCTTGAGGAATATTCCGGTTACCTTCAGGACGAGGGCTTCATCGTCACTTTCGGCTCGGAGCACAACACTCCGGCGCTGGAGCCGATCCGTCTGCGCACACGCGACAACGCCGAAGGGCTCAGCGAGAAGCTGCGTGAGACCAACTACCGTGGAGCTTGCGCGGTGGCCGCCCATCAGGCGGGACTGAACTCCATCGAAGCGGGAGACGAGCTGATCCGCAAGACATTAGCCATTTAGGAATATGTCAGCTCAGCGAACAGAACACATAATTGACACACGAATATGAAACAGATTGAAGACCTTATCGCGATTTCCCGGAAGTTCGGACAGGACTCCAGGTTCGTGATCGCAGGAGGCGGCAACACCTCCTACAAGGATGAGAACAGACTTTGGGTGAAGGCCAGCGGCCACGCCCTCGCTACTATAACGGAGGACGGGTTTGCCGTCCTTGACAGAGCCCTTCTGAACGAGATGGGCGAAAAGGCTTACAATGAGGACACGGCGATACGTGAGGAACAGGTCAAGAACGACCTCTCCGTGGCCTGTATAACAAAGGACAGAAGGCCTTCAGTGGAGACATCCCTGCACAACTGCATGGGATTCGCCTTCGTGGTTCACCTCCACCCTACCCTTGTCAACGGCCTGATGTGCTCGGTGAACGCCGAGGCCGCGTGCAAGGAGATATTCCCAGATGCCCTTTACATTGAATATACCGACCCGGGCTACACGCTTTTCAAGAAGGTCTATGACCGGATAAAGGCCTACAAGGCTGAGAAAGGCAAGGAGCCCCAGGTGATATTCCTTCAGAATCACGGCATATTCGTGGGTGGGGACACCACCGCTGAGATTGAGGGAATATATTCAGAAGTCCTTGGAAAACTTGAGGCCAAGGTCGCCGCTCTTCCGGAGGGTGACACGGCTGTCTCGGAGACAGTTACGGATGTCGTTCCGGCGATCAGGCAGATGCTCTCGCGCTCCGGAAGGGGCTTCAAGACCTTGAAAGTCACCAAAAACGCCCTCGTGGACTTCTTCATTGATGGTTGTTCAGTCACTTCGACAGGCTCAGCGACTGATTGTCCCGGAAAATCCGGTTTCGACAAGATTGCGAAGCCGTTCACCCCGGACATCATCGTGTACTGCAAGAACTCGTACATATTCATTGAAGCCGAGTCAGATGAAGAGATTTTAAAGCAGGCCGAGGAGGAAATCGAGGCTTTCGTAAGCGGGAAAGGCTACACGCCTAAAGTATTGCTCATCAAAGGAATCGGACTCATCGCCGTGGGAGACAGCTCCAGGAACGCACAGATCATCACCGATGTGTTCACGGACGCGATGAAGGTAGCGTTCTATGCGCAGAGCTTCGGCGGAGAGCATCCGATGGAGCGGGCTTGGATCGACTTCATCGACAACTGGGAGGTGGAGAATTACCGCCGCAAGGTGGCCTCCAGTGCATCCAAAGGCCGTGTGGAAGGCCGCACAATCATCGTGACCGGAGCCGCCCAGGGATTCGGAGAAGGCATCGCCCGTGAGCTGATGGCGCAGGGAGCCAACATCGTGGTGGCCGACCTCAACGAGGCGACCGGCGAGAAGACCGCCGCCAGCTTCAATGAGAAAGCGGGAGCCAACAAGGCCATATTCGTAAAGACAAATGTCGCGGACATGGCAAGCCTCCGGAACCTGATGAAGGAGACAATCGTGAACTTCGGCGCGCTTGACGCGTTCGTCAGCAACGCCGGGGTTGTCCGCGCCGGCGGATTGGACGTGATGACCCCTGAGAACTTCGAGTTCGTCACCAAGATCAACTACGAAGCCTATTTCTTCTGCGCCAAGGTCGCCTCGCACATAATGAAAATCGAGACGAAATATGATCCTGAATATTTCGCCGACATCATCCAGGTCAACAGCAAGAGCGGCCTGCGCGGCAGCAAGGCCAACTTCGCCTACGCCGGCGGCAAGTTCGGTGGAATAGGCCTGACCCAGTCCTTCGCGCTTGAGCTCGCCCCTTACAGGGTGAAAGTCAACAGCATCTGCCCTGGCAACTACTACGATGGTCCTCTGTGGAGCAACCCGGAGAACGGCCTGTTCATCCAGTACCTCAACGCCGGCAAGGTTCCGGGAGCGAAGACCGTGCAGGATGTCAAGGACTACTATCTCGCCCAGGTGCCTATGCGCAAGGGATGCAACCCTGTGGATGTCTGCAAGGCCATCCTCTACGCCATCGACCAGACCGGAGAGACCGGACAGGCCATCCCTGTGACGGGAGGGCAGGTCATGCTGGCATAATTGTAAATCCGGGAAGCGACCTTGACTTCAGGCAAAGTAAAGCGGCTTCCAATGTAATTCATTAATATCATGAAACAACTTGACGTAAATCTGATGCATCCGGCCGAGCAGATCGCTATCATCATCGGCAGGATTTATCGCAGCGAGATGACCACCACATCCGGCGGAAACCTGTCCATCATGGACGAGAACGGAGATATGTGGATCACCCCGGCGGCGATTGACAAAGGTTCGCTGACTCCGGCGGACATCATGTGCGTGAAGGCTGACGGAACCATCATCGGACCTCACAGACCTTCATCCGAGTACCCTTTCCACAAGGCCATCTACAAGATGAACCCGCATATTCATTCAGTGATCCACGCCCACCCTCCTGGACTGGTCACCTTCAGTATGGTTCACCAGGTTCCGGACACGAGCATCATCCCTCAGGCGCGCGCGACCTGCGGCCCTGTCGGATTCGCTGAATATGCCCTCCCTGGAAGCGAGCTTCTGGGAAAGAAAATTGTGGCAGAATTCAAGAAGAACCCGGACTACAAGGCCGTCATCATGGAGAACCACGGTGTCGTGGTTGCCGGTGAGGACATCGCTGATGCTTACCAGAGGTTTGAGACCCTGGAGCTCTGCGCGCGCACAATCCTGAACGCCAAGACTTTGGGAGAGCCTAAATACCTCAGCGAGGATCAGATCCTCCAGCACGAGAAAGCCGTGAACGTTCCGTTCCAACACTTTATGAACGTAACGCACCCTTCAGATGAGAGGGCAATCCGCACGGAAATCTGCAAAATTGTCCGCAGAGCCTGCTCACAAGGGCTTATGTGCAGTTCCTACGGTACGGCATCCGTGCGCTGGAGAGGCAATGATTTCCTCATCACTCCGTCCAGCATGCAGCGTTGGGATCTTGAGCCGGAAGACATCGTGCAGATCAAAGACGGAATGGTAGAGGCCGGAAAGAACGCAAGCCGCTCTGTGGCACTTCATTACGAGATCTACCGCCGCAACCCGAAGGTCAACTCAATCATCCTGACCCAGTCCCCTGCCCTGATGGGATTCTGCACGACCGGAGTGAAATTCGACGTGCGAACAATCCCGGAGAGCTGGATATTCCTTCAGGACATCCCGACATTCCCGTTCGGGAGCCAGTACAACGAGCATCTGACAGAACTCGCCGATGAGTTCAAACAGAGACCGTTCGTGATGCTGGAAAACGATTCAGTCGTAGTGACCGGTGACCAGCTCATCAACACGTTCGACCGTCTTGAGGTGGCAGATTTCAGCGCCCGCTCGCTGATCCTCGCCGCTCCTTTGGGCAAGCTGAACCCGATCACCGACGAGGAGATCGAGGAACTCCGCGTGGCGTTCCACGTAGGGGAATAATAAAAGCAGACATATAACTGCAGAACGACTGCCACTTCGGTAGGTTCAGCAACCGGTAAAGAGAAAACTCCCTCCCGAATTTTGCACGTTACCAAAATTCGGGAGGGAGTTTTCTTTTTACCGGATCACGTCCTATTCTCCGGCGATGATCTTAGCGTCCTCGGCGCTGTCGATGCCCACACGCTTGGCGAGCCGCTCACTCCTCTGACGGATCTGCTCCTTGTGACGCAGTACCCAGTTCTCGGCATAGACAGCCACGCATGCAAGGAAGAAATAGATGACCGTCTGGATGATCATGGCCTTCATCTGCACGTCAGCCGCTCCCATCTCGCCACCGGCAGTGCTGAGGTTGATAAAACCCTGCGCGCCGAAAGTGGACGGGAATATGTAGGAGAACACCTTCCAGAAGCCCGGGAACGCGAATGTCGGCCATGAGCAACCGGTCAGGAACAAAGCCACAGGCGACATCGCCAGAAAGAGGATGAACACGGACTCCCTCCTCGTGATCAGCGTGCTCCAGACCATGCTGAAGAACACACAGTCAGTGATGAAGAAGACCAGCATCGCAAGGACATCCTTGAACTCACCTCTTTGAGGTATTCCGAATATTGCGGGGACGATGAAGGCTATGTACATACCCACGGCAATGTACAGCAGCCAGTAGGCGCCTCCACGTCCCATGACCACACGCCCGACACCGTGACCTTCAAGTCTGTCAGGAAGCGATGCGAAACTGCGGTTCTTCTCCCTTGCGGTTCCTACCAGCAGTGACATTCCGTAGAAAAGCGTCTGCTGGATGATGATCATCAGGATGGCCGAGATCAGGAAGAAACTGTAGTTGAAGGCCCTGTTGTAGGGATTATTGTCCTCGTAGCCGAGCGGCTTGACAGTCTGGGACGCGGCCTGTTCCGTCATCCCGAGGGACGAGAACCTCTGCATCTGGATCTGACCGATCTCATGAAGCATCACGAAGTTGGTGGCCATGAGAGCGTTCTTGTAGTAGAGGAAGCTGCTCATGTCCGCATAGACGGAGAATGTGGATGTTTCGTTTCGAGCCAGTTTCTCCGTGAAGTCGGAAGGGAAATAGATGATACCGTTGACCTTGCGTTCCTGCATCATCTTTTCCGCCTCGGCCATATTCATACATTTCGCCGCGACCTCAACCTCTCGGGTGGCGTCGATTTCCCTGATGAAGCGGTGGCTGTCCGGACTGTCGCAATTGTCAACAATGGCAACGGGAGTCTCAGAAAGAATACCGTTCAGGTAAACGACATTGTAAAGCAGCGGATAGACAAGTCCGGCGACAAGGAAGATCAGCAGCACGCCGCTGTCTGAGAAAATCTGTCGAAGCTCATGACAGAATATGCCCCAGAAGTCCTTGATCCATGTTTTTGCGTATGTATTTTTCATGTCACTTAGTCTTTAGGGAAGTTCTGATGAATGTAGGCCTTCTTGAGTCGCACAAGACCTATGAGCGGCAACAGAATGAAGATCAGCAAGTAGATCACCTGCTTCCACCATCCGGCGAATCCGGCTCCGAATATGGCCTCCTGGACATAGAACAGATAATAATGACGCAACGGGAACGCCGCCGCAAGTCCCTGGATGTAAGGCGGCATGGCCTCTATCGGAAGCGTGAAGCCCGAGAGGGAGAATCCAAGCACGCTGTAAAGAGCGCCGATACTCAACGCCAACCTCGGCACAGGAAGCATCTCAAGGATGAATATGGCGATCGCCTCACTGGCGAAGATCATAAGGAATATGCCCAAAAACATGTTCCAGATGGATCCCGCCAACGGAAAATGCAGCCTATGGAAGAGCAGCAGGATCAGTATCAGCCCGATCGCCGAGAATGTCAGCGTCCACACCAGAAGCTTGCCGGCGAGGGCGGTCACGATCGAGTTGCCGGAGGTCTGCAGCAGATGCCTGGAGGTACCATACTTAAGCTCCGCTCCCAATGAATATATCAGGACGATTATCACGATCATCTCCAGCACACCAGGCAGCAGGACGCTGCTGAGGTAGTAGTTGTAGTTGGTGCCGACGTTGCCGATCTGATGGACATCCACGTCCACAGGACGGATCATGCCCATGATCTGGCTGTCGTTGTAGCCTCTTGCCCTGAAGGCCTGCCTCTGCACGGCTCCGTTGGTCAGATTGACCATCTGGAGAAGATCCTTCCACGCAAGCGCCCCGCTGACGAAGTACAAGCCGTTGACGTAGAACGTGATCTTCGGCTGACGGTTCGCCTGGATGTCATCGTTCATCCCCACAGGAACGACACAGACAGCCGCGATCTTGCCTCTGTTCATGTCTTCTCTGGCAGCCGCGAACGAATCGTAGTGGACAACCTTTCCCAACTGGGTGGCATCCAGCTGCTGGCAGAAATTCCTTGAGGTGGACGAGTAGTCGTAGTCCACAAGACCGATCGGAACATCACTCGGCAGACCGTCCTTCAGAAATGTCAGGAAGAATATGGCGCAGAAGGCTATCACGCCTACCGAACCCAGAAGATAGATCGGACGCTGCCTGATGATCCTGAGCTCGCGGCGGGCCACCGCAATTATTCTCTGCCAATTAGTCATGATGATAGTCCTTACTTAACGATTGCGGACATACCTGGACGAATGCCGTCCACCGTCACATCCGGAACGGCCCTGACCTCAAAGGTCTTGGCATCGTACATACCAGTTTCCTTGGTGGCCTTCCACGTGGCGTAGGACTCACGGACAGCCACATAGTTGATGGTGGCCGGAACCTCCTTGCCGTCAAGGGCCGGGATGATCACCGTGATCTTGTCGCCCTGCTTCATGCCGTGGAGGTAGTCCTCACGCACATTGAACGTGAACCATACATCATTCAGGTCAGTAACGCTGGCGACAGGCGCTCCCTGGCCGACAAGCTCGCCGACCTTAGGGAAAAGAGCCGAGATGATTCCGTCAGCAGGAGCCGTAAGGTACAGCTCGCTCAGATAAGACTCCACCTCCATCAACGCGCCGTCAGCCTGATCGACGAGAGCCTTGGCCGCAGCCTTGTCCTCCTCGCGCGCTCCGTTGACAGCCATGTCATACTGACTCTTGGCAGCCTTTGTCTGAGCGACGGAGGCATCGTACTTGGCCTTCACCTCGTCGTATTTCTGAGCCGCGATGACTTTCTGGTCATAGAGCTTCTGGATCCTGTCGAAAGACTTCTTCATCACGTCTTCCTGCACAAGAGCCTGCTGATAAAGCTCATAGGCTCCGGCGATCTGCTCCTTGCGGGCTCCGTTCTGAGCCTTTCTGCTCTGTGAGCTGGCAGCCGCCTTGATGGCGTTGGCCTGCGCCAGTTTGGCACGTACCTCAGGAGAATCGATGAGGGCGACGGTGTCTCCCTTGTGGACCATCTGGCCTTCCTTGACGTAAAGTTCCTCGATCCTGCCCGGAACCTTGCCGGACACACGATACTCACTGGCCTCTGCCTCGCCCTGAATCATCAGAGGCTTTGGTTTAGAGACGAAATAGCCGATGACGGCGATCAGAAGGATGATCACGATAAGCGCTACGATTCCTATCACCAGGTTGTAGCTTTTCTTTTCCTTTTCCATAATATTCTTTGTTTTTATTATTATCCCTTAACTTATTTTGTCTGAGCGTGGTTGTTGCCCTCCGCCTTGTTGAGGTTGGCGGCGAGCATCTGAAGCTCGATCCCCGCGTCGATATATTCAGAATGAGCCTTCAGCCAAGCGGTCTGGGCGGCGAGAGCCGTGTTGGTCTCGATCACGCCTTCCTCGAAGCCGACAGTCGCGGTGCGGAGATTCTCCTCAGCGCTGGACAGGTTGTTCTGAGCCATCGTGAGCTTCTCGAAAGCCTCGCTTTCCTGCTTGCGCAACTGGGTCACCTGCAGGTTGATGAGGTTCTTGGCATCCTCAAGCTGGGTTCTGTAAAGTGTGGCCTCGGCCTTGGCCTTACGAGTCTTGCTCATGGCTTCGAATCCGTGGAAGATCGGAATGTTCACCATCACGCCGGCATTGAAGAATCCGCCCCAGTCCTTCTGGAATCCATTCTTAATATTAGGATTGGTCACCGAATACGAAGCCATCAAAGCTATTTTCGGCATCATGTCGGCTCTTGCCACCCTGACTTTTCCGTCATAGATTTGAGAGGCCAGCTCAAGGCTCTTTGTCTCCGGCCTGTCAGCATAGATCTGTTCGAGATCCTTGGCGGCACCCATCTGAGGGACCGGAATGTCAGAGAGAGCCTCGTCCGCCAGGACAATCTCGGTGTCGAGATCAAGACCTATCTGCTTGCAGAGAAGCATCTTGGCAAGGGTCAAGCCATTGTCGGACTTGGTTTTGAGCATGTCCGCCTCGTTGGCTTTCACCTTTATCTGGAGAACGTCAGACTCTGTCGCCACACCTTCCTGAACAGAAAGGGTAACGTCGTGTTCCATCTTATGCAGGAGATCAGCGTAGGCGTCGGCAAGCTTCTTCTTGTTCGCGATGGAAACAATCTGCCAATATGCCTGATCAACATCAACTATAACCTGCTGGTACTGCTGGTCGTACTGGGTCTTTGACAGCTCTTCCGCCAATTTGGCAATCTTGTTGGCAGCTATGATCTTGCCTCCCACAAACACCGGTTGCTGAACCGTCACCGCACCTGCGAAAATATTCTGCATATCCGGATGGAAAGCGTCATCGATTTCCTTGCCAAGGGCGTTGATTGTCTGTGACATATCCGTCTGCGAAAGCGCTCCGAGAACCGTCTGCCACATAGGGCTGTTGGCATACTCAAGGGCGGCGGCCGGATTGGATTTTATCGCAGTCATCAGCTCCTGGGCGAAACCCTGTACCTGAGAATGGATAAGGGTTCCCATATTCTGGAGCTTCTGCGAGGTGGCGTCGCTGACAAGGGCGATGTCATTGGCGTTATAGATGTACGCCCCTGTCGCCGAGATATTCGGAAGATAATTCGCGAACGCTATCTTACGGTCATAGCCTGCCATTTCAATCTTGGTCTCGGCCTGTTTCAAGGTCTTGTTGTTCTCGATTGCCATTTCGCGGCACTGCTCCAGCGTCAACGTCTGCTGGGCATTCATCGCAACTGGCACAAGAGCCATAGCGACCAATGTTGAGATTTTGACAATGTACTTGTTCATATTCATAAATTTTTTGTTCTTCTTACAAGCGATAGGCTTCACTACAAATTGACTGCCAAATTATACCATTTGAATGAACGATTGGACTCTATAATTGTCAAAAGGTAGAATATTGCGAAATTTTGCAATGACAAGAATATTTCCTAATTTTGCCGCCAGACGCTAAAAACATTTTATGGAATGCCAGATTCGTTATTGAACATAGGTCTTAAGCAGATCAGGAAACTCGTCCCCGTCCAGAACGAGATCCAGCTTGAAGATGATTTCTTCATCATGGACGTGAAGTATAGCGACAACCTTCAATTTCTGAAATATCCTTGCCGCAGCGATGCGTACATCGCTATTTTCTGCAAATCAGGAGAGTTGAACGTGGAGATCAACCTTCGGTCTTACAAAGTGGTCAAGGGTACGCTGTTCATCGGCACCCCGGGGAACATCATAAAGATAAACAGGCTGGGCAATGAAGGCGACAACGGATTCGAGTTCATTGTCGTGGCGATCTCCAAGGAGTATCTTTCCAGCATAAGTTTCGACTTTAAGAAAATTTTCGACGATCGTCTGAAGCTGTTGACAGAGCCGTGTATCCAATTGGATGACAGGAACATCGCATTTTGTTCCAAATACTTGGATCTTATCAGCGAGATACTGTCATCGGAAATGTCAAACAAGAGAGAGGCAGTAGGCTCCTTGATAGCCTCGCTGTTCTACGTGCTTGGCGGCCTGATGGAGAAAAGCACGACCAGAACACCGGAGATGTCAGGAGCCACAGTCAACACCAGAGTCAAATTGATTTTTGAGCACTTCATGTCGCTGGTTACCGAGCATCATACGTCCGAACGGAACATGGCTTTCTACGCCAGCCATTTAGGTTTGACACCGAAGTATCTCTCTAAACTGATCAAGCAGGTAAGCGGAAGGTCCGCCCCTGACTGGATTGACTCTTTTGTCATCCTGGAGGCCAAGAATATGCTCAAGTACACCGATGACAGCATCAAGGAGATCGTTTTCAAACTTCATTTCCCGAACCCTTCCGTGTTCTACAAGTTCTTCAAAGCTCACACAGGAATGACACCCAGCGAGTACAGGAACGGGTAAAAACCTTTTAAATCTTGCCGCCACCAATGGCGCGGTCCAGGCGGAACATCGCCGGATCATCTTGCACAGAATCCCCTTCAGAAGTGTCTCGAAGCGGCATTTTGCATCAATCTGTAAGCAAACAACGGTGCTTTCATGAACAATTGACGCAAAAATCGTTTTAAAAAATTAAGAAAAAGTTTTGGATATTCAATAAATCTTGATACCTTTGTCCTTGGACAGACAAAAGTTCTTTTTGTTGTCTATTTGTTAAGTTCGTTTTATATACAACAGGCCGTCGCTTTGGGGAAAGCGGCGGCCTATCAGTTTGTCTTCTGACAAACTGATAGGCCGCCTAAACCTTCAACCCCCAGTCCCTACGGGACAGCCCCAGAGGGGCACGGGGAAAGAATTCCCCGACCCCCTTCGGTCGCTTCGCTCCAATCCTCGTGGCTTTTGAGTCAGCCTCATTACCTTTCACCCCTCAGTTGATTTGCGACAGTTCCCGTAGGAGTGTCATTCTCCATCGCCCCACTGCGAGGGAGGGGGAGGCACATGCGTGACACAATTGAGCCGTGATAGACAAGCAATTATAAACCAAGGTTTTAAGATTATTCCTCTAGTAAAGATGCACTAAAGCCGAACACTTTGACGACTGATGATCAACACGTTATCCATCACCTCTTATGTATCAGCCGGTGGCATACAACATGCTTTTAATCAAGCAGATAACACATCAGCCTTAGCGTAAACCCACCAAAGACAGATAGCTAATCATTTGATAATAAACATAATAAAGTCCACAATTCGGTATACAGGCTGGTCACTTCAACAGGCTCAGTGACCCAAAAAAGGTCCCGCAGAAATTTCTGCGGGACCTTTTTTGCGGAGAGAACGAGATTCGAACTCGTGATACGGTTACCCGTATGCAGGTTTAGCAAACCTGTGGATTCAGCCACTCTCCCACCTCTCCGGATGTTCTGGCCGAACGGTTGTCAAACCTTTCGTCACTGTTTGGACTACAAAGATACAAATTTTTCTTGTTTTCCAAGAATCTTGTTGAAAATCTCGACAAAAACAGCACAAAAGGCAACAGATAGGTAGCAGTCGGGTAGCAGCAGGGCAATAGACGGACAGTCGCCGTGCAACAAACAGACAGGCAATAGACGGGTAGCAGCAGGGCAGCAGCAGGGCTGTCATCGGGAACCTCAACCGGCAAGGGTCAGCTATTCTGAAGCTTGTGGGTCAAGGCTATGAAATCATCAACACTCAGGCGCTCGGGGCGGAGACCGAAGACTGGGTCGGACAGGAGATCCGGTCTGATCAGCTGCTTGAGGGAATTGCGAAGGGTCTTGCGGCGCTGGCCGAAGGCGGTCTTCACTACCGTGCGGAAAAGCTTTTCATCGCAACCGAGGGATGTGCGGGAATTGCGGGTCAGGCGGATCACGGCGGACTGGACCTTAGGCGGAGGATTGAACGCGCCCGAACCCACTGTGAAAAGATATTCAATGTCATACCATGCCTGAAGAAAGACCGACAGGATGCCGTAGGTCTTGGTGCCGGGCTTCTCGGCGATGCGCTCTGCGACCTCCTTCTGGATCATGCAGACCACTTCAGGGATGCGGTCGCGGTGCTCAAGAATCTTGAAGAATATCTGCGAGGAGATGTTGTACGGGAAGTTCCCGATCACTGAATATTCCCCCTCGAAGATGCCGTCAAGATCCATCTTAAGGAAGTCACCTTCAATCAGGTTGTCACCCAATTTCGGGAAATGCTTCTTCAGATAGACAACAGACTCGCCGTCAATCTCAATGACTTTCAACGCCAGTTCCGGACGTGGCAGCAGGTACTGGGTCAGGACTCCCATTCCAGGGCCGACCTCCAACGCCTGATGCCCCTCAAGAGCCCCGACAATGTTCTTCGCAATACTCTGGTCAGTCAGAAAATGCTGGCCGAGCGCCTTTTTCGCACGTACTTCCATAGGGGCAAAGATACTGAATATTCTTCGATTCTGTAGCCGTGAAGAGTAAATGGTTGCTGATGAATATCTTGACCACTTCCCTTCGGCGAAATCAAGCGGAAGAGTAATAGCTATATTTCTGAAAACCAGCGCATTAAGCACCACCAATTGATACAGAGTGAGTGACAGGTAAGATATTCTTAATGAATCAGATAGTAACTCCTCTTTGGCAGGAACCGACTAAAGGCAGCAGCGTTATCCATTATTACCCAATACTTTACACTATCCATAACGGTTACGGCACACATGGAAACAGATCACTTCGACAGGCTCAGTGACTGCTCAGTGACTGAAAAGGTTGATCGCTCAGTGAACGCCGAGGTGACTGCTCTGCGACCGAAAAGGTTGATCGCTCAGTGAACGCCGAGGTGACTGCTCAGCGACCGAAAAGGTTGATCGCTCAGTGAACGCCGAGGTGATTGCTCTGCGACCGAAAAGGTGACTGCTCAGTGAACGCCGAGGTGACTGCTCTGCGACCGAAAAGGTGACTGCTCAGTGAACGCCGAGGTGATTGCTCTGCGACCGAAAAGGTGACTGCTCAGTGAACGCCGAGGTGACTGCTCTGCGACCGAAAAGGTGACTGCTCAGTGAACGCCGAGGTGATTGCTCTGCGACCGAAAAGGTTGATCGCTCAGTAACCGCCGAGGTGACTGCTCAGCGACCGAAAAGGTGATTGTATGCGACCGAGATGATCGCTCGGTGTACAAAAAGGAGTTTCTGTGTCAGATGTCAAGATTGTCCACTGATCCGTCACACATTTTTGGCGGTGGTGCAGCGGTTGACGAGGTAGGCGATGGAGACGTACGGGATGCCGGAGTTGGTGGCGAGGCCGATCTCGCAGGTACGGCTGTTGGAGTAGCCGACCGGGATGCCTTTGACCTGGTCTTTGAGCTTGCGGAGGGCGTACTTGTTGAGTTCCGGGTGGGTCATGCCTTTGTCGCCGGCGAAACCGCAGCAGCCTACGCCTTCTGGAACAATCACGTTGGTGGAGCACATGCGGGCAAGTTCAAGCATCTTGCCGGTCTTGTGCATCAGACGCATCGAGCAGGTGAGATGAATGGCTACCGGGGTGTCGGTCTGGTGGAAGTCCAGCCTGTCGGTCAGGAAACCAAGGATGAATTCGGACGGTTCGTAGAGATGCATCCTCTTTATTTTGTGCTCCATACGATGAAGGCAGGGGCTTTGGTCGCAAAGGATAGGGTAGCGGCCTTGCTCACTGGCCTGCCAAAGAGCCTCCTCCAGTTCGGCTGTCTTCCTGTCGGCGATCTCCGGCATACCCTTGCTTTCCCAGACCGTGCCGCAGCAAAGGGACGACATATTCTCCGGGAATATGACCTCGTAGCCCGCTTTGCCCAACAGCGACACCATCTCCTCGACAAGAGGCTTGTCCACGGCGTGGTGATGCTTCGGAAGGCCCATCATCTGGTTGATGCAGCTCGGGAAATAGACCACCTTGCAGACGGTCGGTGTTCCTGTGGCTGCTTCAGATGTTTGCGAGTCCAGGCTCATGGACAGGCTCCCCAACCTGGCAGGTTCTGTGGTCGCTTCGGATGTTTGCGAGTCCGGGCGCTTGGACAGGCTCACCAACCCGGCAGGTTCCGTGGCCGCTTCGACAACCGAAGCGACATCGTGGCCAACGGCGGCGGAACTTACCAAAGCCCTGAGCGATTTAGGAATATTATAGGCCTTAGGGGTGGCTGGAGTCCAAAGCGGAATACGTATGGCGTTGTGCAGCCAGCGGCATAGGCCGCTCATGGCAAGGTCACCGAGCACGGTCTCACCGGCCGTGGCCATCCTCAAAGCGCCGCGAAGGCCACTCTTGACTCCGGCGTAATGACCGGCGACGAAGTTCCAGAAACCGTGGCCGAAAGAGCCCGCGGGCATATTCACCCTCCTCAGCTGATGAGTCAGGTCGGCCACATTGATGCCCATCGGACACGAAGTCGAGCAGAGGCCGTCCCCGGCGCAAGTCTGCTCCCCCGTGTAGGAATATTCCTTCTCAAGCGTCCGCAGACGAGTCTGTTCCGAGGCGGTCGGATCCGGCAACTCCCGCAGGGCGGTGATCTCACGTTGCGTGGCGATTCTGGTCCGGGACGAAAGCGTGAAGCCGCAGGAAAGGCAGTTCACCTCGCAGAATCCGCACTCGATGCATTTGTTCAGTTTCTTGTAGATCTCCGCCAACTCAGGCTCGACAGCCTTGCTGTCATCCGCCCATGGTTTCAGCACCGGCAACGCCTTGAAATTCTTCAAGAAGCACTCCGGATCATCGTTGAAGATCACACCAGGATTCAGAAGCCCATGAGGGTCAAACAGTTCCTTCACCCGCTTCATTATCCCGAACGCCTTCTCGCCCCACTCGTACTTCACGAACGGAGCCATATTCCTGCCCGTTCCGTGCTCGGCCTTCAAGGAGCCGTCATATTTCCCGACCACCATCTCCGCCACGTCGCGGATCATCGCCTCATAGCGCCTCACCTCCGCCTCGGAATCAAACGACTGGTTGATGATGAAATGGAAGTTGCCCTCAAGGGCGTGGCCGTAGATGCAGGAATCGTCGTAGCCATGCCTGTCCAGCAGCGCCGAAAGATCCTCCGTCGCGTCTGGCAGATCCTCGATGTGGAAGGCGATGTCCTCGATAAGGCAGGTCGTCCCCTCGCGGCGCATTCCACCGACGGACGGGAATATTCCCGAACGGATGGCCCAGTAGTTCCCCGTAATGGCAGGATCGCTACTGAATATGAACGAGTTGCCCTCCGCGTCATTCAGTACGGCAAAACGGCGCAGAACCTCGGAGAGTTTGCCGATGCTGGCATCCAAGTCCGTCTGGTCAGCACCCGTGACGCGAAGCAGGAGAGCGGTCAGATCCTTGTCGGGATATTCATTAAGCATCGGGTCATCTACTGACGCAAGCGACCGTTTGTCAAGCAGTTCAGCGGCATCAAGCACCGCAGGATTGATTTCTTTTCTGAGCGCCACAACGGCCTCGGCAGCCTCCCTTATCGTCCCGAAATAGACCATCGCTGAAGCTTCCTTGGACGGCAGCGGCAGAGTCTTCATCGTGACCTGGCTCATAAACGCCAGCGTACCTTCGGAGCCGACCAGCAAATGGGCGATTATGTCGAACGGATCTTCAAACCTGATGAAAGGGAATATGTTGAGTCCGGTGACGTTCTTTATTGAGTATTTGTACCTTATGCGTTCGGAGAGTTCCTTGTCGGCAAGGATTTCGTCCCTCAGTTCCTCGATTCCTTTGATGAAATCCGGATGGCTGGCCCTGAAAGCCTCTCTGGAGGTCTCGTCCCCCGTGTCCAGCACCGTTCCGTCAGCAAAGACCATCCGCACGCTCTCCAGTTCCTTGTCGCTGTTGGCGTGGGTTCCGCAGCTCATTCCGGAAGCGTTGTTCATCACGATTCCGCCGACCATACAACTTCCGATCGAGGCCGGATCTGGGCCGAATTTCCGACCATAAGGCTTCAGGATAGCGTTCACCCTCGCCCCTACGATTCCCGGTTCGAGGGTTATCTCGGAAGCGTCCTCCGAAACCATGTATCTTTCCCAGTTCTTTCCCGCCACGATCAGCACGGAATCGCTGACAGCCTGACCCGAAAGGCTGGTTCCGGCGGCACGAAAAGTCACCGGGACATCAAACTTCGATGCCGCCTCAAGGATCTTCGAGACTTCTTTCTCATTGGACGACCGGATGACAATCTTCGGCACAAGCCTGTAGAAACCAGCGTCGGTGCCCCAGGCGAAGCGCCTTATCTCATCGGTGTAGAGTGCGTTCTTGGGCACGAATTTCCCTACTTCCTCAAGGAAACGTGAATATTTCTCTTCCATATTCAAGTAAGATACACTACTATGTAATACATCATCATTCCGCTGGCAATCAACTTGATGCCGGTGCCGCAAAGGAATCCCATAAAGGCTCCGAGGGCGGATTTGGCGGATTCCCAGCCGTTCTTGTCAGCGAAAACCAACTCGGCGAGAAACGCTCCAAGAAGAGTGCCGAGGATGATTCCGACCGGCGGGACGAAGAGGCCGACAAGCATCCCGGCCATGGCTCCCCGGCCAGCGGCTTTAGTTCCGCCCGTGACCTTGGTGAACCAGGACGGCACAATGTAGTCGATGATCGTCACGGCCGCAGTGATTCCCAGCCAGACGAGCAGAAATTTCAGCGACATCGGGTCGCCGGCCCCGTTCGTGCCTTTGCCCCAGAAATAGAGAATCATCAGCCCGACCCAGCTGACAGGAGGACCGGGCAGGGCGGGAACAACACTCCCGATGATGCCGACCACTCCTGCCAGCACGGCAAGGATGATGACCAAAACACTCATTAATATTCTATGATTTATATTCCTAAGCCATAGCGGCCTCGACATCGTCCGGCTGGATCGGGAGACGGTTCGGGCCTGTGCGGCGCGCGCCGTCCTCTGTCACGAGCACATCGTCCTCCAGACGGATTCCGCCGAAATCAAGGTAATCGTGCTCCAGCTTGTAGTAGTTCACGAAACCCTTGTCGCGCTTCTCGCTCTTCCATTTCTCGATGAGGGCCGGAATGAAGTATATTCCCGGCTCATCTGTGATGACATTGCCCGGAACAAGCCGGCGTGCCATTCTGAGGCTGCCGAGGCCGAGCTGCGTGGAGCGTTTCTGATCCGGATCGTAACCCACGAGATCCTCTCCGAGGTCCTCCATGTCGTGAACGTCAAGTCCCATGTTGTGGCCGAGTCCGTGAGGCTGGAACAGTCCGGCGATGCCTTCGTGAAGCATATTGTCCAGATTGCCGCGCACGATGTCCAGAGATCTGAGATCCTCCAGCATCAGCTTGGCGACGGCCAGATGAACGTCCCTATAGGCGACTCCCGGCTTTGTCAGATTGAACGCCAACTCGTTGCAGTCGCAGACTATCTGATAGATGTCCCTCTGCTTCTGGGTGAACTTGCCGCTGGTCGGCAGGGTGCGGGTGAAATCAGAGGCGTAGTGCATATTATTCTCGGCACCGGCGTCGATCACCATCAGCTTGCCAGGCTCGATGACCTTGTCGTGCAGATGATTGTGCAGAGTCTCACCATGCTGGGTAAGGATTGTCGGGAACGACACGCCCCAACCTTCGCTGAGGGTCACACCCTCCATCTTGCCGACAATCTCCTGCTCGATGATCCCGACCTTGACACTGTTACGTGCCACTGTGTGCATCCTTTGCCCGAGAGCTCCGGCATCATCGATCTGCTCGATCTCGCACTGTTCCTTGACAAGCCTCATCGAGATGACAGCCTGCACGAGTTCCTTGGAGGCGTGCTTGCCGCCGTCCTCGTCAATCGGAGCGACACGGGCCACATCCTCGTTTGAGATTCCCACAAGGGCAGCGAGTTTCATCGTGTTGTAATAGCGGCTCGGAGGAAGGAAATGAATATTCCTGCCTGTGGCCAAAGCCTTAGTGACGGCGATGTTCAGAGAACCGTAAGATGCTGAATGATTTACGCCAACCTCGGCGGCCTTGGAGGCGACCGATGGCTGAGGTCCCATCCAGATGATGTCTCCGATCTCCACATCGTCGGCGAAGATGGTCTCCTCTCCGCTGTCAAGGTCCAGGATGGCCGCATAGCGTGGCTCGTCGAGTCCGAAATAGTACAGCCAGGATGAGTCCTGACGGAATTTATAGGCGTTGTCCTTGTACTGGGCGGCCGCTTCGACGTTGCCCACGAACAGGGCTATTCCACGCTTCCCCTGCGGAGCGGTCTGCGCCATCTTCTCCAACAGAGCCTTGCGTCTTGCGATGTAGATCTCCTTTGCGAACATATTCTTAGGTCTTTATGTGATTGAACTTCGGTAAGCCCTGTCTGCGGCCACAGAACCTCCGTGACAGCCAAGGCCTCAATTACAAATATACAAAATTGATATGTAATTTGACACTAAGAAGCTGTTTTGAATTGTTTGAAATGTTCTTTGAGGTGAAAAGATCTTCATTTTCTTCCCGCTTCTTCAGTCAGATAGCACCGCTATCTTCCTTGGAAGAAGCGGTCGAAACTGAAGTTTTTCACTCTCAAACCTTCAAACAAACAATTCAAAACAGCTTCTTAGTAATCCTTAAAAAATAATTTGGATTTGTCGCTATTTCTATAGCAGTGGTGTCATATAGATCGGAAGGAACACATATCCGTTTTCTTCTTTATAATCCTGGGTATAAATTACGTAAGGAACATGAAGTTGTTTTTTGAACTTTTCACGGAATTTTGACAAGGATGAGAAGCAGGAATACTTGCCAGATTTCACCTCAACCGGGCAAATGTTATGGGCGTTTGTCAATGTCGGCTTTTCCACAAGGAAGTCAACCTCCATCCTGTCCTCAGAGACCGTTGAATAATTGCTATAGAAATACAAAGAGTGACCGCTTGCAACAAACATCTGGGCGACAATGTTTTCCATGAGCATCCCTTCATTGATTTCCAACTTGCCAAGAAGAAGTTTCTGATACAGCTCCTCGCCTTGGATAGTCTTCTCATCGAACGCGTGAGAAATCAGGAGCCCAGTGTCTCCCATATAACATTTGAAAGTCCGGTCATCTCGTTTCAGTCTCATGCCTACCTGAGGTTCCGTAACACCATTGCAGATATTCACAAAACGAGCGTCCTTCAGCCAAAGGAACGATGACTCATAGCTTCTGTATCTCGCGCCTTTACCCAAACTTGCAAGGCGGAACTTCTTCTCATGTTTCTGAAGCTCGCCCGGTATCTGATCCCACACCGCCTTAACCTTTTCCGTGTACCCATTGACGTGCTTGTCAATGCTACGACGGTACAGTGCCAGAATATCCCGCTTCACTGTGTCCACTTTACGGAATATCCCCGTTTCAACAAATTCTTTAACCGCCTGCGGCATTCCTCCGACAATCAGATACTGCCGGAACAGGGTCATCGCCTTACGGTGCATCGGGCCAAGCTGACATCGATTCTCAAAACACGTCTTGACGAACGGCATGGTCATCTCATCGCCCAACGCCCATAAAAACTCCTCAAAATCCATAGGGTACATTTGAAGAGGTCTCTCCTCGGAAGGCAAAAGAATATCATCGGTGTTCTCATTGATGCTTACCAATGACCCGGTCTCTATGTAATCATACCTTCCGTCCGCTACAAGATGCTTGATTGCCTGACGCGCCATTGGATATTTCTGAACCTCATCGAAAATAATCAATGACTCTCTCTCGTACAGCTGGACACCAGCGACATTCTGCAAAAAGATAAGAAATGTGTCAGTTTCATTCAGATACTCATCAAAAACTTCCTTCATCGCTTTACCGATGTGCGCGAAGTCCACAAGAATATATGACTTGTACTCATTCTTGGCGAACTCCTCCACTATGAAGCTCTTCCCCACCCGCCTTGCTCCTTCCACGAGGAGGGCGACCTTGCCTTTCTCCTCGTTTTTCCATCTCAAAAGGGAATTATATATTTTCCTTTTCATAAATCACTGTTTTTCAAAGACAAATATAACACCTCTGCACCGAACAAACAAATTTAATCACCACATTATGCACCAAAACGAGATTTTTAAGACGACATTATCGCACCAAACAAACAAATTTAATATTAATCTTTGTACTCCGGAGAAACGACTTATGGCCGGAGAAAATGGTTGCCATGCGCTCTTTGTCCGGCGAAACGACTTATGGCAGGACAAAATGGTTGCAATACGATCTTTGTCCGGAGAAAGTGGGCTTTCACCGGACAAAGCGATGTCTGAAAATGGGAGGCTTACAGGCTGTGCCTAAGGGTTGTGCCATTGGTAAGCATAACCGCCGGCTTCTGGTTTGCCATCAGGAGCAACGTCAGCCCTATGCCAGACGGGCGGTGGCGTAGGCGATGCGGACGAGAGTCTCGGACTCTTTGCTACTTATCGCAATGGCTGTGGGCAACAGTGGCGGTGGCGTAGGCGATGCGGACGAGGGTCTCGGGCTTGCCGATGCGGACGATTATGTCGGCGATGCCCAGACCGCTGGCGGCACCGGCGAGGGCCAGACGGGTGGCGTTCATCACCTTGCCCATCGGCCATTCGTTGCCGCGGATGAAGTCCTCAAGTGCTGTCTCGAAGGCCGGGACAGACCATTCACCGGCATATTCATTGACAAAGGAAGCGACCTTGGCGACATATTCGGCTACCTCGGGCTTCCAGAATTTGTCAACGTCCTTGGCAAGGAACGGCGCGGTGGCGGCATCGTCATAGACTTTCGCGCGAGGGTCGGCCTGACGGCGAGGGTCATTGCTCTGCGGCTCGACGGCTGCCCCGGCCTTGACACCGTACTTCTCAAAGTCCTCCGGCGCGATGAAGAGGTAAGAGGCGATCGTCCAGAAATCCTTCACGAACGTGGCTCTCTCCTTGGTGAAGGAGATTACGTTCTGAACGTAGCCTTTCGTGAATATGTGCTTGTCCAGATCGGCCCCCAATTCGTTGACCTCGCCACCGGCTGCCTTGGCGCAACCAAGACTCACGACAACCTTCATTCCGTGTTCCTCAAGAATCGGGACGAACAACTCCGTCAACTCCTCATCGGATTTCAGGCGAAGATATTCCTTGTTGTACCAACGGGCCTTCTCCGGATTGAAGCGGGCGCCGGACTTGACGATGCGGTCAAGCGAGAATGCCTTGATCAGTTCATCCATCGTGAACATCTCCCTGTCATCGCCGGGATTCCAGCCAAGAAACGCCAGCAGGTTCACGAAGGCCTCCGGGAAGTAGCCGTCCTCACGGTAGCCTCTGGAGACCTCTCCCTGGGCGTTCACCCACTTGAGCGGGAACACAGGGAAACCGAGCTTGTCGCCGTCGCGCTTGCTGAGCTTGCCCTTTCCGTCCGGCTTCAGAAGCAGGGACAGGTGGGCGAAACGAGGCATCGTGTCCTCCCAGCCGAAAGCCTTGTAAAGCATGTAGTGGAGCGGCAGGGACGGAAGCCATTCCTCTCCTCGGATGACCTCGGTGATCTCCATCAGGTGGTCGTCCACGATGTTGGCCAGATGGTAGGTAGGCAGTTCGTCTGCTCTCTTCCACAGGACCTTGTCGTCGAGAGTGTCGGTGTTCACCTCGATGTGGCCTCGGATCAGGTCATCCATCTTGACAACCGTGTCGGTCGGCATCCTGAAGCGGACAGTCCAGTCGGAAGTCTCCTCCAAAAGCCTCCTTACCTCTTCCTCCGGAAGGGTCAGCGAATTGCGCATCCTCATCCTTGTCACCTGGTTGTAGATGAAGGTCTGGCCGGAGGCCTCTGCCTCGGCGCGGGCCTTCTCCAGAGCCTCGGATGAGTCGAAGGCATAGTAGGCGTAGCCGGCCTCGATCAACTGCTCGGCGTACTTGCGGTAGATTCCGCGCCTCTGGCTCTGACGGTAAGGAGCGTGAGGATGACGCTCGGAAGGTGTCTCGACCACCTTGCCGTCAGTGTCCACACCTTCGTCCGGAATGATGCCGCACCAGTTAAGAGCCTCGATGATATATTCCTCGGCCCCGGGAACGAACCTGTGGGAGTCGGTGTCCTCGATCCTGATGATGAAATCTCCTCCGCGCTGCTTGGCGTAGAGGTAGTTATAAAGAGCCGTGCGGACTCCGCCCATGTGCAGCGGGCCGGTCGGTGACGGCGCGAATCTTACTCTTGTCTTTCTGGTCATGTTCTGAATTGTTTTTGTGCCTCATCCTAAAAGCCCGGCACACATTACCGGCATAAGGCGAAAGATAAAAAGGCTGGCCAGCAATCAAACGTGGTCAGCCTTCGACATATTCCTAAAATTAAAGCCTTGAAGCAATGACGCGGCGCAAATCCTTGTCCGTCTTGATGACATCCGGGCTGAGGTTTCCGTCCACGATAAGGTAGGCGACCGGCAGGCCACGGCTGATGTTGTACAGAACCGCAGCCATAGAGGCGGCTCCCAAACCATCGCAGACGTTGATCCACGGCAGGTTCTGGCTCTTCACGGCACTCGCCCACGCACCCTTGTCGGTGTCAAGGGACACTGAATATATTTCCAGACCCTTAGGGTGATATTCCTTGTAGAGCGGCATCAGCACATCCTGGTTGAACATCTTCTGGGCGGCGTCGGCGGCCTGCCAGAAATAGACAAGCACAGCCTTGGAATCCACCTCGCTGAGCGTGACTTTCGTGCCGTCAACCCCAGGGAGATTCAAATCCGGATACGACGACTCTTTGGTGTCCTTGATTCTTTGACTGAGATTGAATATGTTGAATCTCCTCTCAGCCTCTTTCTTCAAATTCCCGACGTACTTCGATTCCGGATAGACCGTCATCAGCGAGTCGTGAACATTCTGGAACAGAATGGCGTCGGTAGCCTGGCTGAACACCGGGAAACCATCGTTGATCTTCTGGTACAAGACGGGGATCGCCGTCAGGGACTTCGAGTTCTCCATGATGTACCTGGTGCGGCTGCGGTAGTAGTCGATGTAATCCTTCGAGGCAGCCGCATTGTCGCCTGCGGCGGCGTCAGCCGTGAACCTGTCCATGAACGCGGCGAAATCCTCCTCGACCTGACGCAGCTTCCCGCTTTCCTCGGAACCCTCCACGGAATATTTTCCGAGAGTGTCGGAAACGACTTTCACCTTGTCGCCTTTCTGCAGAAGCAGCGACGCGATCTTGGTGTCCCCTTTGAAGATATAGACGAACTGCGGCTGCCCCTTAGGAACATCAATCTTGCAGGAATATGCTCCCGAAGCGTCCGTCTTGAGGGTGTCCAGAGCCACAAGTGTGTTGCCGGACAATTGTTTCACAATCACTTGGGCATCAGGCGCACCGGCAAGCGTACCCTTGACCTGAACCTTGTCCGAGCACGAAGAGGCGGCGACCAGAACGGCAGCCGCGAGAAACAGGTTTCTACAATTTTTCATATTCATTGAATATAGCTTCGGCTATCGCCTTGTTTTCCTCCGGAGAGATCTCCAGACGTTTTTTCTTGATGTCCATGTCGGCCTCGGTCTGGAGCGGCACCAAATGGATGTGGGTGTGAGGCACTTCCATTCCGAGCACGCAGACACCGACACGCTGGCAAGGCACGGCTGCCTTGATGGCGATCGCCACCTTTCGGGCGAACGCCCACAATCCTTCGTAGGTCTTCTCGTCCAAATGGAAGATGTAGTCATCCTCGACGTTCTTCGGGATGACAAGAGTATGCCCTTTCGCAAGAGGGCTTATGTCCAGAAAGGCGTAGAACTCATCGTTCTCGGCCACCTTGAACGAAGGAATCTCCCCTTTTGCGATTTTCGTGAATATCGTAGCCATCGTCTTAGAGTGTGATGTCGAGGATTTTGAACTTGATTATGCCGGACGGCACCTTGGCGTCCACAATCTCTCCTTTCGAGTGACCGATCAGAGCCTTGGCGATAGGAGTGGTCGAAGCGAGCTTGCCGTGGGCGAAATCGGCCTCTGTCTCGCCGACGATGGTGAACTCCATCACCTGCTTGGCGGCAAGGTTCTCCACCTTGACCTTATTCATGATCTGGACCTTGTCCGTGCCGATCTTGGATTCGTCGATGACCTTGGCGTTGGCCACAAGATCCTTGAGCTTCGCGATCTTCACCTCCAGCAGCCCCTGAGCGTCACGCGCCGCGTCATATTCAGCATTCTCGGAGAGGTCTCCCTTTTCCCTTGCCTCCGCGATGGCCGCGGAGATGACAGGACGCTGCGCCAACGCGTCGGCGAGATCCTTCTTCAACTTGTCCAACCCTTCCTGGGTCATATAATGAATTTCAGCCATAATGAAACCAGTTATTATTTTTACTTTGTCTTCATCAAAGAAAACGGACCGCCCGGCCCGGCTCTTCGTCACAGGCCACGCAACAATCTGTTTTCCAATGCTCTTTCCTGTCCACAAGCGGGCAATCACGTGCAGACAAACAATTTACTAAAATAAACAAGCGGCCATTGCCCTCCGCCCTCCCCTTTCGGGGCCATAACATTAAAACGGAGTTCCGCCCTTTTCCGGCGGAACCCTTCCCGTTTCTGCAAATATAGTAAATTTTCTTTCAAATAGCGAATATCCTGTCAATCCTCAAAAACGGATCGGGATCATCCCGCATGGCTCACCAAGACACAATCTATGACGCGAGTTGAGCCACTTCTCGTTCTGTCTGTGCGCAGAAGCGTACTTCCAGCTCACGGAGCACACAATGTCAAACACATTATAAGACCACACCACCCAAGCCAGTGTCTGTGACCTTGTCAACCGTTCTCCGTGCGCCGAACCACATCTTTTACTCACGCGCTAGACAAAGCTGAACACCACGTGCGCAAATGGACTGCGTCCACGCGCGAAAGCCCCCAAAAGGCAAGTTATAATACACTGCATAACCGACTTTAGCGTTGATTCAAGTCGAATACGATATCAATAGAGAAAGCCGAACATCCAAAGCGGGATTCGCGCGCCAGAGCCGATTTCGGTGTCATCAACCGCAAGGTAGCTGTCCGGTTCGTCTTTGATTTGGTCGAAAGTCTTGCCAGCCCCTCCAATCTCGAAAAGGTATTTTCCACAGGCGAAGAAATCCCCTTTCTTCGGATATTGAAGTGGATACCGGGCTCCGACCTGATTCGCAAAGAAAGTCTCACGAATCGTTCCGATGTCACAGGAACCGCCCAAGGCCTGCATTATGTTGCTGTTGCCAATGTAAATCTTGTCCGGATTGACCAGTTTCTTGTAACTTTTCAGTTCAGTCGTCAGCAGATTCAACACTCCTGCCCTATCCAAAGCGTAAAGTATCTTCAGGCAGGAATCCCGTGTGGTTCCCAAAGCCTGACAGAGTTTGCTGATGTTCGGAATGAACGGAATCTTCTCGGCAATGATCATCAGCAACTTTTTTGACTTCCGCACGGTCTCGAATGTCACGTCCTCCACGGCCGGCAGGTCACTTTCTATAGTTTGTGCGACTGTTTCCGCAAGTCTGATATGGAAGTCTGCCCCGGATTCCTTGAAATATGGATACATCCCTCTTGACAGATAGTCAGAAAAGAATTTGAGAGGCTTGCACTGTGCCACCATCTCCATAGCAATCTTCACGTGCCTTTGCAGCAGTTCCTCCAACGTATATGCCGGGAAAGAAGCAACCCTCTCATATTCAAGATATTCCCTAAATGACATATTGTGCAGTCTGTACAATGTCTGTCTTCTTGAAAGATCCACTTTTGAGTTGTCAATCCGCAGCATTGACGAGCCGGTGTAAACGATGTTGAGATTCGGATAATTGTCATAGAGATTCTTGAGGACAGCCGTCCACTGCGAACATTTATGAATCTCGTCCAGAAACAGATGGTACACTCCCATGGAATACAAATAGTCGGCAAGGTCGAAAATCGAGTGTGTGGTGAACCACATATTATCCATAGATACATAGAGAGCATCATCAGGATTGTCAAAGGTTTCAAGAATATGCTGAAGAATCAGGGTCGTTTTACCCACGCCCTTCTCACCATTGATTCCCAACATACGCACATCCCAGTTAATCTGGCCGTAAAGGTACCTTTTAAAATCCAAAGTTGTTTCCGCAAGTTTCCTATGGTAAACCGTCCGCAACGGCTGAATGTCATTCTCGTTCATAGTCTTTCTTTCTTACACTCTTACATAGGCAAAAATAAGAATTCACTTTTGAAAAAGCAACTTTTATAGAATTTTTAACTTATGGAAAATCTAAAATCTCCGTAAAATCCACTTTTGTATAAGCATTTTGGGGACTTGCGCCCTTTAAAAAATTCGGTAACGGGACTATGCTAATCGGACAAAAAACTATTCTAATCGGACATTCTGCATCCTGCCCGACTATTCTAATCGGATATTTTATGCTTGTAACTTGCTGATAATCAAAGGAACCCATGAATAGTTTTTACTTTTTTCAAGGAATGGGCTTTTTTAGGCTTCAAAGCAAGCTCGTTTACCCACCGAGAAAAGTGATTTGTCAATAAACGGAATTTTTAATAAGCAATACAGGAAAAATATTTTAGCCAAAACAGGTGTTTTTATTTAGCCATAATGCGTAATTGAAAATATTGTGTTATCTTTGCAGAGTAATTAATGATGAATATGAAGGCTTATAAACCAAGAGTTGCGGATCAAGAACTAAAGCGTAAGTTAGCTGGTATCGGTGCTGTTTTGATTGAAGGCCCGAAGTGGTGTGGCAAGACCACCACAGCAGAGCAACAGGCCGCTACTATTATCTATATGGATGAACCATTGCATATGGAGCAGAACCTTCGTATGGCAGACATTAACCCGAAAGCCTTGTTAGTCGGAGAGTCGCCAGTATTGATAGACGAATGGCAACTCGCTCCTAAATTATGGGATACAATTCGTTTCGAAGTTGATCATCGGGACGGAGCCGGACTCTTTATTCTTACCGGCTCTGCAGTACCTGCAAAGACTGAAGAAATACATCATTCGGGTGCAGGTCGTTTTGCATGGCTTACAATGCGTCCCATGAGCCTATACGAGTCTGGAGAGTCAACAGGTGAAGTTAGTTTGGAAGCGTTGTTCAACACACCTGAAAATATCATAGGAATCAACAAACTGACGCTCGATGACATGGCATTTCTGATCTGTCGCGGCGGATGGCCTCGTGCGACGATGCTGGATGGAGATATTGCATTGGATCAGGTTAAATATTACTATGATGCGGTGACCCGTGCAGATGTATCGCGTGTGGATGGTGTGCGTCGTAATCAAGAACGTGTAAAACGGCTGATGCGTTCGTATGCTCGCCATCAAGGTACTCCGGCTCCCGTGAGTACGATCGTTGAGGACATGCGTGTCAATGACGAAGAGTCAAGTGATGTAAAAACAATAACGAGCTATATCGAGGCTTTGAAAAAAATCTTCGTTATCGAGGATTCGGCTGCATGGAATCCTAACCTGCGCTCAAAGACCGCAATACGTACTTCTGACACTCGTTATTTTGTCGATCCATCTATTGCAGTGGCGGCACTGGGTCTTGGACCGAACGATTTGATTGGCGATTTGAATACGATGGGACTGCTGTTCGAGACGCTTTGTGTCCGCGATCTGCGTGTTTTTGCAAGTGCGCTTGACGGGCAGGTTTACCATTTTCGCAACAAGTATGGCCTTGAGTGCGATGCTGTTGTGCATCTGCGGAACGGTAAGTTCGGACTTGTTGAAATTAAGCTCGGCGGCGACAAATTGATAGAAGAGGGGGCGACCACACTGAAGACATTGGCAGAAAAAATCGATACGGACAGAATGAAAGCACCATCATTTCTGATGGTGCTGACAGCTACAGGAAAATTTGCCTACCGACGTGAAGACGGGGTGTATGTAGTACCTATCGGATGCTTGAAAAATTAATCTCAAAGAACATTTCAAACAATTCAAAACAGCTTCTTAATTTCAGCATTGTCGCGTTTGTGCGTCTTATCAAGTATGCTGGCCTTGTCGGCGGCGAGCTGGGAGCGGAGGGTGTCGATGGAGTCGAAACGGCGCTCGTCACGGATCTTGTGGTGGAAGGTGACCTTGAGGTCGAGACCGTAGATGTCCTCGTCGAAGTCGAAGATGTTGGTCTCAATGGTGCGCTGGCCTCCGGCACGGACGGTCGGACGGACACCGATGTTGCACATCCCCTTGAACTTGCGGCCAAGCGTCTCGGCCTCAACCGAATAGACACCGTTGCCCGGCAACAGTTTCAACGGCTCGTAGAGCTGGATGTTAGCCGTCGGAAAACCTATAGTGCGGCCAAGGCGGTTGCCCGCCACCACAACTCCCAGCAAGGAATATTCATACCCGAGCATCGCGGCGGCGGTCTCCATCTCCCCGGCGGCGACAGCCTCACGGATCTTCGTGGAGCTTACCGTCACACCTGACGGAGAGGTGACACTGCCCAAACGGACAACATCAAGCCCCTCACCCACAGCGATTCTCTCGATTGATTCCGGAGTCTGCGGATCGCAGCCCATACGGTTGTCGTAGCCGATCAGGACAGCCTTGGCGCCGAAACGGGCGACGAGGACATCACGGAAATATTCCCGGGTGGTCAACCGGCTGAATTCCTTGGTGAAAGGCAGCACCTCAACGTGGTCCACACCAAGCCCCTTGAGCAACGCCTTCTTCTCCTCCAGCGAGGTCAGAAGCCGCAGGTTCCGGGCATCGTCCTGAAGCACGTTGCGTGGATGAGGCCAGAAAGTGACGACCATGCTCTGGTCGCCCCTTTCCCTGGCCGCACTCACAAGCCGCTCAATCACAAAACGGTGCCCGATGTGGACACCGTCAAAGAATCCGGTAGCTATAACCATTTCACCAATTCAAAATCCTGCCTGTGAGGCAGCAACGGGTTCTTGGCGTACATTCTGACCGCCACCTGGTACATACCGGTCCTGTCCGGAAGGATGGACGCGCGGTACTTGGCGACACCGTCATTGAACTCGACCACGTCGTAGTCACATTTTTCCTGAATATGCAGCTGATGCCTCACGTCAGTCGTCGCGAACAGCATCTCCACACCGATGTCCTGAGGAGAAAGATCGCCGAGATTCAGCACAACCTCAGAAGTCAAGGCATTGGACTCGGTAAGGCTGTAGGACGGGTCAGGCTGCGTCTGGGAGATGACCTCCACGTTCTGCCACTCGCGGCGCGCCTTCTTCTTCCATGCCGAGATCACGCGGGCCATCTTGTAGTCATCAGCCACCATATTTCCGGCACGCTCCGACTGAGGGATGTAGTACTGGTTGCAGTAGTCGGTCAGCATCCTGTTGGTGGTGAAATTGTCGGCCACCTGGGCGATGGTGTTCTTGATGTAGCCCACCCAGGTAGGAGACAGTCCGAGGGACTTGTCCACATCGTAGTAGGCCGGAGCGATGTCGTTCTCGATAGTAGTATAGATTGTGGCCGCGTCCAGTTCGTTCTGATAGTTCTGGTCATCGTAGGTTCTCTCCAGCGGAAGAGCCCATCCCGCGCCCGGCTTGTAGCCCTCGACCCACCAGCCGTCAAGCACGGAGAAGTGCATGACACCGTTCATCGAAGCCTTCTCGCCGGAAGTGCCGGAAGCCTCCAGAGGCCTTGTAGGGTTGTTCATCCACACATCGACACCCTGCACAAGCCTCTTGGCGAGGGAGATGTCATAGCCAGGGATGAACACGATCTTTCCGATGAAGCGATCCTGCTTGGAGATCTCGATGATCCTCTTGATGAGGTCTTGCCCGGCCTTGTCGGCAGGATGGGCCTTGCCGGCGAAAAGGAACTGGACCGGATGCACGGGATCGTTCACGATGGCGTCAAGCCTGTCAAGATCGGAGAACAGCAGGGTTCCTCTCTTGTAGGTCGCGAAACGACGGGCGAAACCGATGGTCAGCACATCATCGCGAAGGTTCTCCTTGATCGCCACAATCTGGCTCGGAGAGTAATGGTTGCACTGCGAAGGGTCGGAGACACGCTCCTTCACAATGTCTATCAGTCTCTTCTTGAGGGTCTTTCTGGTCTCCCAGATCTCAGAGTCAGACACTTTGTAGATGCCCTCGAAACAAGACTTGTCATAGTGGTGCGTGGCGAACTCCGGGCCGAACACACGGGCGTGGATCTTCTTCCACTCGGCGGCCGCCCAAGTCGGGTAATGCACGCCGTTGGTCACATAGCTGATGAACAGTTCCTCAGGCAGATAGCCCGGATAGATGCCGCTGAAAATCTCCTTGCTGACATCACCGTGAAGCATCGACACACCGTTGACGTTCTGCGAGAGGTTGGCGGCGAGGAAGCTCATCGAGAATTTCTCGTTCACATCGTTGCCGTTCACCTTGCCGAGTCCCATCATCGTCTCCCAGTCAACCTTCAGACGCTGAGGGTAATGGCCGATGTACTTCCTGAGCAGTCCCTCGTCGAAAGCGTCGTGTCCGGCAGGAACCGGAGTGTGGGTGGTGAAAAGCGATGATGACCTCACGACCTCAAGTGCCTCGCTGAAATCAAGATTGTCTTCCTGAATATATTCACGAAGCCTCTCGAGTCCCGTGAACGCGGCGTGTCCCTCGTTGCAATGGTAGATCTGCGGATTGATTCCGAGGTTCCTGAGGGCTCTGATGCCGCCGACTCCCAGAAGAAGTTCCTGCTTCAGACGGTTCTCCCAATCGCCTCCGTAGAGGTGATAGGTGACCTGACGATCCTCCGGAGAGTTCACCTCATAGTCAGTGTCAAGCAGATAGAGGTCGGTACGACCCACGGCCACCTTCCAGAGACGGGCGGTGATCGCGCGCCCAGGGAAGGCCACGCTTGTGGTCATCCAGTTGCCCTCGGCGTCCATCACCGGCTCGGCCGGGATCTTCGTGAAGTCCTGGGCGTCGTAACGGGCTACCTGCTCGCCCTGACCGGTGATGATCTGGGTGAAGTAGCCGTAACGGTACAGAAGTCCGACAGCCACGAGGTTGACGTTCATGTCGCTGGTCTCCTTGAGGTAGTCACCGGCCAGAAGCCCGAGACCGCCGGAGTAGATCTTAAGCGAGGTGTCAAGGCCATATTCCATGCAGAAATATGCTATGGAAGGATCCTTGCGCTCCGCCTTGAGAGCCATGTAGGCGTTGAACTCGTCCATGACGGACTTCAGCTCGCCGAGGAAGGCATCGTCCTTGGCCAAGGCCTTGAACCTCTTGAGGCTCACAGCGTCAAGCAGAGCCATGGGATTGTGGCAGGTGTCGTGCCAGATGACCGGATCGATCGATTTGAACAGGGATTTCGCGGACTCGTTCCAGCACCACCAAAGGTTTTTGGAAAGTGTCTCGAGACCGGAGAGCGCATCCGGAAGGTGACGGGTCACCATCACGCTCTTCCAGGTAGGGTTATTGATTACTATCTTCTTGTACACCATTGATTTGTCTTCATTAAGTTCATCCGGGAAAGCACCCTTGGCCTCAATCACTTTCTCTATGGCCTTTGAATATGCTTCCTTGTAATACTGAATCTGGTTCTCCCACAGGGCGATCGTGGAGACATCCTTGGCCGAAGCCATGTAGGCCTTGCGGCCTTCGCTGTCCAGGGCGGCGATCTCCTTGACCCTCGCCACGACTCCGTCCACGACATCGAAATAGTTCGAGTCGTTTCTGTCAAGGATGGTGATGCCGGGATGCTCCTTGCCATAATGCGACCTGACCCATAGGCCGAATCCGGCGAGGCTGGTGGTAAGTGACGGAATGCTGAACGCGAGGCTCTCCAAAGGGGTGTAGCCCCAAGGCTCATAGTATGACGGGAACAAGGTCAGGTCAAGTCCCACGAGCAGATCGTAGTACTTCATGTTGAACACACCGTCCGTTCCGTTAAGGTATGACGGAATGAAATAGACCTTCACGCGGCTGCCTTTGGCGTTGGTGAAGCCCAACTCCTTGAAACGGCGGGTGATGACATCATATTCAGTGTCCATCAGATAGTGGGAGACCTGAGTCGTGTACTCCGAAGATCCGGTACCGGAAAGTTTGGCAACCAGATCCTTGTCGGCTCCGTTGTGGCCGGAAGGGATCATTATGAACGCCTGGATGTCACGGCCTTGCGGGTCGGTGTCCTGAAGTTTCTTGAGGGCGTCGATGAACACGTCGATGCCCTTGTTGCGATATTCATAACGCCCTCCGATGCCGATGAGGATCGCGTCCTTGGACACTTCCTCGCCGGACATCGCCGTGGCGACCTCTATCAACCTGGCACGCGCGGCGCGGCGCTTTTCGTCATATTCCTCATCCGTGGCCGGAGTGAAGCTGTTCTCGAAGCCGTTCGGGGTCACGACATCCACCTTGCGCCGGAGGAACTGCTCGCACTCTTTCGCGGTGATCTCACTGACAGTTGTGAATATGTCGGCGTTCTGCGCCGATTTCTTCTCAAGAGAGTGACGGGCGATCACGTTGAACTGGCGGGCTTTCTGGTCTCCGTCGTAAAGGTTCATGGAGTCGTACAGGGGCAGGTTGTTGCCGGCGATGCAGCGTCCGATGACCGTGGCATGGGTAGTGAACACTGTAGCTATCGGGAGCTGCTTGTACTTGAGGTAAAGCAGTCCGGCTCCGGTCTGCCACTCGTGGAACTGCGCCACAATCTTGTCGGAGGCACTCAGGTTGAAGTTCCTGAAACTCTCAATGACCTTACCGGCGGCGTAGCCGAACAGGAAGTTTTCCTTGTAGTCCCAGTTTCCGGTGATGGAATCGACCTGGAAACGCTCCCAGTACTTTGACAGAATATCATTCTGACTGGTAAGGAATTGCTTGAAATCCACCAGAATCGCGATTGGATTCCCGGGGACGTTCCATTTGCCTATCCTCACCCTGATCCCTTCAGAGGCGGCCTGCGCCTTCCAGATAGAGTAAAGATGCGGATCCTCAATGAAATCCGGGTTGCTTTCAGTGTCCATCCAGACATCAGGGCCGATCAGGATGTGGTGCTTGTGAAGCTGCCGCTTCAGGTAAAGCGACTTGGTGGCGATCACTGTGTAGATACCGCCGACCTTGTTGCACACCTCCCAACTGACCTCAAACAGATAGTCTGGATTCGTCAGTTCGTTTGTCATTTATTTATTTTTTACTTGTTTGGTTGTCTTTGTTTTCGTTGACTTCTTCGCTTCGGCGGCCTTCTTCGAGGTCGCTGAGCCTGTCGAAGCGACTTTCCTTGACTTCTTCTTTTTACCAGCGTCCTTCTTCGCGTCGGTCGCCGGGCTTGTCGAAGAGCCGTCTTCCACCTTCTTCCCCGAAGTGGTCATAGCGTCGTCAATCCTGATGATGAAGTCACTCAGGACGTTCATGTAGTTGATGAACGCCTCGTAAGGAGTGTTGTAAGGATTGAAGTAACTGTGGACCGCCCCGTCAGAGAAGAACTTGGTGCTCATATAATAGAAATGGTCACTCTCCTGCAGGTGTCCGAAATCCTCCCAAAGGACCGGATCGTTCAGGATGGCAAGCTTCTCGGCCTGCCCGTAGAGCTTGTTGTAAGCGTCCTGCTGGAGCTCGTTGCCCAGCCAGGCGCTGACATCCCTCTCCTCGTCAGCCCAGGAGATCGGATCCTGCACATCAATCTCGGCGATCGGCCTGAGCTTCCTCGCGGCCTGTGTCGGAGTGACAAACTCGAAAGAGCCGTCTTTCAACGCGATTTCCGGGAAATATCTCATGAATTCGAATATTCCCGAACTCTCCTTCTGATGCTCCCCGAACGTCTCATAGTCCATAAACAGGTTCACGATATCCCCGTCGGCGGCCTTGAGCCAGGAAAGGTATTTCTCGCCGGTAAGCGGCCAATCCTTCCACCCTCTGTCGGAGAAGCGGAACGCGATGTCGTCGCTCAGCGAATAGTTGCGCAGCAGCAGTTTCAGGTGCTTCTGCTGGCTGTCGGTGTAGATGTAGTCCGGACTCTTCCATCCAAGAATATGACGCGCACCCTCAGCGAGCATCACCTTGAAGCCAAGGCTGTACACGTCGCGTCCGATGGAGTCTGAATATATCAGCTCGGTGTTCCTGAAAGCCGTCGGCTTCACACCGAAATATTTCTCGATCGCGGCGGAGTGCTTCTCCACCTGATGCCTGAACTCACCGAAATTGGCAAGCGAGGCGAGGGAGTGGTAATATGTCTCCCCGAGGAACTCCACGCAGCCTGTCCGGGCCAGTTCACGGAAACTGTCCAGCACCTCCGGGGCGTATCTCTCGAACTGCTCCAGAGCGGAGCCGGTGATCGAGAATGCAACCTTGAAGTCGCCTCCGTGCTGTTTGATAAGATCCAGCAGAAGGTTATTCATAGGAATATAGCATCGCTGGGCTATCCTGCGGAGGATGGTTCTGCCAGCGAAATCGTCATAGTAGTGGGAATCCTTGCCGATGTCGAAGAATCGGTACTGCCTCAGCCTCGTAGGCTGATGAACCTGAAAATACAGACAGATGTTCTTTTTCATAATCGTTCCCTTTATATTATCATGTAATCGTCAATAATCCTTGCCAAACCAGCGGCAACTTATTCTTTGCCGCCGACAACTGATTCGTAAATATTCTTAAGTTTCGCTGTCGCGATGTTCCATTTAAGGCGGTTGACCTCATCATAGCCCTCCCTGGCCGCGAAATCGGCAAGCGCAGGGTATTTCAGCAATGCGTAGATGTCGTCTGCCATAGCGTCCACGTCCCAGAAATCCACCTTGAAGGCATATTTCAGTACCTCGGCGGCTCCGGACTGGTTGGAGATGATCGCCGGCACATTCGAGCGCATGGCCTCAAGCGGGGATATTCCGAAAGGTTCCGACACCGAAGGCATTATGTACACATCCGACATCGCGAACATCTTCTGGACCTCAGCCCCGCGAAGGAATCCGGTGAAGTGGAAGCGGTCGGATATTCCCAACTTGGCGACGTGGCGGATGCAGCGGTTCATCATGTCCCCGCTTCCGGCCATCACGAAGCGCACGCCACTTGTCCTCTTGAGGACCTTGGCCGCCGCCTCTATGAAATATTCAGGCCCCTTCTGGAAGGTGATCCTGCCGAGGAAAGTGACGACCTTGTCGCGCACTCCCCTCTCGACCTTCAAGTTCTCCCGGCCGCTGAAGTCCACGGCGTTGTGGACGGTCACGACCTTCTCCGGGTCAATGCCGTACTTGTTGATGACGATGTTCCTCGTGAGGTCGCTGACGGCGATCACCTTGTCGGCGGCCATCATTCCCCTCTTCTCGATGTCATAGACACGGCTGTCGATCTGGTCCTCGGTTCCACGGTCGAATGACGTGGCGTGCACGTGGACGACCAACGGCTTGCCGGTCAGTTCCTTGGCCGCGATTCCGGCCAGATAGGTCAGCCAATCGTGGGCGTGGATGATGTCGAACTCATCCTTGTGCTCCATCGCGATCGTGCCGCCGACCATCGCATAATGGGCGACCTCCTCCATAAGGTTGGAGCCGTAACGACCGGAGAAACGGAACTTTGTGCCGATGCACTTGGTCAGATTCTCGCTCTGGAGCCTTCGCTCGGACTCGACCATCTCGTGGAATTCCTCCGGATCGACGTACGGGATCATGTTCGAGCCGATGCGGACGAACCTGACCTTGTCCAGGAACTCATCCACAGTCGAGCCGAACGACTCGACCGGGACATCGCTGGCGTTGATGATCCTCGCGGCGCTCTGATCCTCGTCACCTGAGGCGGACGGCATCACGAACAGGGTCTGCACACCATTGTAGGCCAAACCCTTGACGATTCCGTAGCAGGCTGTTCCGAGTCCGCCGGCGATGTGGGGAGGGAACTCCCATCCAAACATCAAAACTCTCATATTCCTACTCCTCCTTGTATTTGTTCTTAAGGTACTCAACCTCCAGCAGGGCAGCCGTGCTCAGGGCCGACGAGATCGCTCCGTGAGGCTCGTGAGGCGGGTCTCCGTCGTAGAGTTCGGAGAACGCTCCGACCCCGTGCTTGTTCAGGTCCTCGTAAAAACCATTGACAAGCCACTGGGCCTTGTTCAGGAAAGCGGCGCCCTTCATCTTGAAGCAGACCTCGCAGTAAGGGCCAAGAAGGGATGTAAGGCAGCAACCGTTGTAGTAGGCCAGATCCCTGTCTGTCTGCGAGCCCTCATAAACTCCCTTATACTCGGAATGACGAGGGGAAAGCGTGCGTATTCCTCTTCTCGTCACAAGTTCGTTGTCAATGACCTGCAGCACCCTCTGCGCGATCTCCGGCTCCACAGGAATATCCTCACCCACAAGGGCGTAGAGCATATTCGGGCGAACCTCAAGATGCTGTCCGGCGTTGTCCACATAGTCGGCGAGATAGCCGGCACGGGCGTTCCAGAAGGTGTTCTGGAAATTCTCGCGGATCAGATCCAGGATGTGCGACCATTCCTTCAGGAAGGTGCTGTCGGACGGTGAATATTCCCGCTCCATGGTCACGGCGAACAGGATGGACTGGAACCACATGGCGTTGGTCTCGACCTGATAGCCGGCCCTTTCGGTCACAGGATTGCCGTCAACGTAGGTGTTCATCCACGAAAGAGCCCAATGATCAAGCTGCGCCCAGAGAAGACCGTTCGGCTGCATCGCCACCTCGACCCTCCGCCCCGGCAGATAGCTTTCCAGAATGCCCTTGACTGTCGGGCCGTATTTCTTCCAGACAGCCTTCGGGTCGGCGCCGTATTCGATGTAGCGCCCAAGGGCGCCGGCCAGCCTCAGCGGAGCCTCCACCTGGGTTGTCCTGTGGAAAAGTCGTTCCTGATTGTCCGCGATGAGGTTGTCGAGAATCTCCTCGAACTCGGCCTTGTCGCCGTTGGCGTAGAGGGTCAGCCCCGGAAGAGCCTCCAGAGTCTCCCTCAGCAGACCGGTGTAGAGCCATGAGAATCCGGCGGTTATCATCTTGTGACCTCCGCGGTCCTGCTTCAGCAGATCGGCGCAGTGCACAAGCTGCTCGTGGTACGTGGTGATCTTCGCGGCCTTGGCCACGAACGAGTCAAACTTTCTCTTAAGTCCCGAAGGATTGGCTATAGCCACAGACGCGGAGAACACAATCGCGTCTCCCGGCTTCATCTCGGTCTCGAAATGCCCCGGAACGTAAAGATCCTCCTTGCAGGCGAAGCCGCGGCGATATTCATCGGAATAAGTGATGCCTTTGTACCAGCAAGGGGCTGTCTCAAAGGATACATCCTTCGTGTTGAACTGCATATTCAGATCCGGGAAGCCATCGTAAAGGTTGAAGGCCATACCGTTAGGAATCTCCCAACCCTCCGTCCTCGCGTTCGGGTTCTCGTCGGTCAGGGCGTGGATGTCACGGAACGCCAGGAACGGCGTCAGAAGCAGCTTGACCTTGGCCGGTGCGTTGACCAGTTCGAAACGGATCATGACCTGATCCGAATCAGGGACAAGCAGGATGCTCTTGGTGAACACGATCTCACCGACTCTATAGGTGATTTTAGGCACAGGATCAGCCTCGAAATCAATGATGTACTTGTGGCCGCGCGGCTCATAGACGCTTCCGTAGCAATGGATGCCCAGATTGAACCGCTTCCCGTTCAGGATGAGACTCTCATCCAACGAGGACAGAAGCAGATGCTTCTTCCCTCCGAAAGCGTCAATAGGTACGGCCAGCAGACCATGGTAACGCCTGGTGTTGCAAGTCACAATCGATGTGTTGCAATACGCTCCGGTCTTGTTGGCGCAGATGATCTCCCTCTTCAATGAATATGAAAGGTTGACCAACTCTGACTTGTTGAACTTCAAAAAAGCCATATCGGTTAAAATTTTATTCCATCAATCCACGTTACCTCTTCCCTCCGGGAAGGGACTTGCTTTCACCGCAAGCGGTGAAGAATCCTTTTCAACCAGCACGATGGCGCAGCGGCTCGGAAGGTAGAGGCTCAGACATCCGTCAACCGTCAGATGCTCCCCGTCATTCTCGAGCCTCGCGAATCCGTCAAACTCACCTGCGTCAGAGTCGAGAACCTTGACATAGCGTCCGGACGGAGCCGGGAACGCATAGCCGGCAAACGACTCGGCAGGATTGAAATTCAGTGCAAAGATAAGGCTTTTGCGCCTGAATATCAAGATTTTCTTCTCTTCATCGGCTCTCAGAAGCTCAGGCCTTGCCGCAAGCACGCCGTATCGTTTTACAAGATGTACCATCGCCTTGTCAAAGTTCTGGAGGCAATGATACCTGAGCAGTCCGTTGTCCGCCAGCGACCACATACGGCGGGCGTGCTCGTAGCTCCATCCGTTCCCCTCACGAGGGAAATCTATCCATTCCGGATGGCCAAACTCGTTGCCCATGAAATTCAGATAGCCATCCCCGGCCGTGCCGATGGTGACCAGACGGATAAGTTTGTGCAGGGCTATTCCACGATCCACTATCGGATTCTTCGAGGACATATTCATAGAGAAATACATCTCCTTGTCGAGAAGTCTGAACATCAAGGTTTTGTCTCCGACAAGCGCCTGATCGTGGCATTCCGCGTAACTGATGGTCTTCTCGTCGGCGCGCTTGTTGGTCAGTTCGTACCAGATCTCTCCGGGGCTCCAATCCTCGTCCTTTCTTTCCTTTATCCATTTGATCCAGTGGTCGGCCACGCCCATCGCCATCCTGAATCCGAAACCGACCCCGCCGGACTCGAACGGAGCGGCCAGACCGGCCATTCCGCTCACATCCTCGGCGATCGTGATGGCCTCAGGATTGAGCTGACGGATCAGCAGGTTCGCCAGCCCCAGATAGGTCACGGCGTTCTCGTCCACTCCGGTGTCGAAGTACGGTTCGTAGCCGTTGAAGTCCTTCCCAAGACCGTGATCCCAGTAGATCATGCTCGTCACGCCGTCGAAACGGAAACCGTCAAGGTGATATTCCTCAAGCCAATACTTGCAGTCGCTCAGAAGGAAGCGCACGACCTCGTCCTTACCGTAGTCGAAGCAGCGGGAGCCCCAGGCCGGATGATGCCCCTGCGGCCCTTTGTAGAAATACAGGTCCTCACGGCCGTCGAACAGGCTAAGTCCCTCATTCTCATTGCTGCAACTATGCGAATGGACGATGTCCATCACGACCGCGATACCCATCCCGTGAGCGGCGTCAACCAGTTCCTTGAACTCCTCCGGAGTGCCGAAGCGGGAGCTCAGGGCGAAGAAATTCGACACCTGATAGCCGAACGAGCCGTAGTACGGGTGCTCCTGGAGCGCCATTATCTGGATTGTGTCGTAACCGAGTCTCTTGACCCTCGGCAGCACATTCTCCCGGAACTCACTGAATGTGGAGACCTTGCGTTCCTCCGAGCTCATCCCGATGTGGCACTCGTAGATGAGCGGATGAGGCCTGCGCAGCACCCTGTCGTTCTTCCATGAATATGCCTGCGCGGGATCCCAGACCTGGGCACAGAAGACCTTCGTCCCGTCATCCTGGACAAGTCTCGTGCAGTAGGCCGGAATCCTCTCGCCTCCTCCACCAGGCCACTCGATGAACAGTTTGTACAACTCACCGTGGCTGAGGAACATCGAATCCAGCTTAAGTTCCCAGTTGCCGTTCCCGGCCGGCTTGAGCTCGTACGCTGACGTGCGCCTCCAGTTGTTGAACTCCCCTGTCAGGTAAATCCTGTTGGCGTTCGGCGCCCATTCCCGGATCACCCACGAGCCGTCCTGGCATTTATGCAACCCGTAGTAAAGATGGTTGTTGACGCTGGAGGCAAGCCCCTCCACGCCATGACCCGTTATCTTGTCCGCCGCATCCAGAATCCTCCCGTGCCGCGCCTTGATCGCGTCTTCGAACGGCTTCAGGTACGGGTCGGTGTCGTATATCCATTTTGTCTTCTTCATGACAATGTTCCCTTTTCAAAAACAACTATAAATATAAGAATAATTTACGAATCCGCCACATCGGTGCGATTTGTGCAAAAAGCGGAAAAACAGTATCTTTGTGAGATTGTACCCTCAAGGGAATATGAAAGTGAAAGAGACTTTGAAAAGAATATGGTTTCCGGTGGTTGTGGTGTGCGTGATCGCGCTTCAGGCCGTCGGCATGGGCAACCGTCCGCTTACGGGGGATCCTGGCTATGGATTCATCTCCGCGGAGAAACCGCTGCAACCGGACACGATCCGCTACAGGAATCAGTTCATCGGCAATGCCGCCGGCAAGGAGGACACCTCCTTTTTTCTGGCCCCGATCGACACGACTCCGCACCTGAGCGCAAGGGACACCATATTCCCGCCGGATTCGCTTAAGGAGACCGACCCGTTCCGCTACAAATATTATGTGGCGATTCTGGACTCGCTCACCCACAGGATTGTGGTTGATTCATTGAAGGCCGCAGGGGATTCTTTGGACTGGCCCAAAGTCGATTCCCTCTACCACCTCGACTCGGCCATCAGGAAAAAGGCGGCGTTCGACGCATGGTACGCCGGACTTTCAAAGACGGACAGGAAAAAATACGATTTCGAGGTAAAGGAAAAGATCAAGAAACACATCGCCGACAGTGTCCTCAACGTGAAGGACAGCCTGAAGGCGCACAGGGACAGCGTCAGGGAGGCCACTCCAAGGATTCTGGAGACTTTCGCCATCCCGGATTCGCTGCAGTACAAGAGGATCATCCAGTGGACCCATGAGAGGGAGTTCCACAAGATGGACATCCGCGAGCCTGACACCAGCTACAACCATTGGCTGCACGACTACCCGTTCTACCGCAAGGACGTGAACGCCACATGGTTGGGTGTTGCCGGATCGGCATTGCAGTACTACAACTGGTTCAACCGGACGAGCGAGAACGGGGTTTCCTTCTACAATCCTTACGAGGCATGGACATATTCCGCAAAGACGCTCCCGATGTACAACACAAAGACCCCTTACACGGAGCTGGCCTATTTCGGAACCCTCTTCGCGAACGCGCAGAAAGAATCCGACAACCTGCACATCCTGACGACGCAGAACATCTTCCCGGAACTTAATTTCACTCTTGAATATGACCGTTTCGGAGGCAACGGCATCATGCAGAGCGAAAAGACGACCAACAAGACGTTCGTGACATCGGTCAACTATCTGGGCAGGCGCTACATGGTGCACGCCGGCTACATCCACAACAAGATCATCCGCAAAGAGAACGGTGGAACCAGCGACAACACGATGGTCAGAGACACCACATTGGATGCGAGGGAATACCCGATCAATCTCAACAACGCCTCGACAAACGTCATCAGGAACACATTCTTCCTCGACCAGCAGTACAGGATTCCGTTCACGTTCATCAAGGACATGAAGTACAGGAAAATCGACAAGGCGTACAGAGACAGCGTGATGGCATCCGGTGACTCCACCATGATCGATTCCCTGAATGTGTTTATGGCCAGAAGGATAGCCGCGAGAAATGCGGCGGACACCCTTGGAGACAACAACATCACGACCGCATTCATAGGACACAGCAGTGAATATTCCGTGTTCCGCAAGAGTTATGAGGATCAGATCACTGACGAGACGGGGCGCAAGTTCTACAATGGCATATTCAATTACAATCCCACAAGTTCCTTCGATTCCGTGAGGGTGATGAAACTGGAGAACAGGGTGTTCCTGAGGCTGCAGCCATGGTCGGACAATGCGATTGTCTCCAAACTGAACGGTGGCGTCGGGAGCAGAATCTTGAGCTACAGCACTTTCGATCCTACATTCCTGAAAGGGACAACGAACACGGTGTGGAACTCGGCGTTTGTCTATGCCGGAGTGGAAGGACAGCTGAGGAATTTCATCCACTGGAACGCCACAGGAGACTATGTGTTCCTCGGAGACCAGATGAACGACATGTCCGTGAAAGCCAACGCAAGGTTTGACATGTACCCTTTCAGAAAGGCAAGGAAAAGTCCGGTTTCGCTGAACGTGAATTTCGAGACCTCTCTGGAAGAGCCTGAGTACTATTACCAGCACTACTATTCGAACCATTTCAAGTGGGACAATGAGTTTGGCAAGATCTCGACCACAAAGATCCAGGCGGGGCTGAGTGTTCCGAGATGGAGGACAGGAGCGAGGTTCGGCTACGCGCTGCTGTCAGGCAATGTCTATTACGACTCCACCGGGGTCGTGCGCCAGAACAATTCTCCGATGAGTGTGCTGAGCGCCTCGCTGGACAAGAACTTCGTCCTGGGTCCTCTGCATCTGGACAACAGGCTGTTGTTCCAGGTCTCGTCGAATCAGGATGTGCTGCCTCTGCCGAGTCTTGCCGCGAACTCCAGGCTGTACCTCCAGATCAATGTCAAGCGGAACATCATGCAGATGCAGCTCGGAGCGGAAGGATGGTACAACACCAAGTTCTACTCTCCGGCCTGGAATCCGGCAGTGGGAGCGTTCTACAACCAGAAGGAGGAAAAGTACAACAACGGTCCTGTCATCGACGCTTTCATCAATGTCCAGTGGAAGAGAGCATGCATATTCGTGAAACTTGAGAACATCGGCAACGGGTGGCCTATGGACAAGGCGGACTATTTCAGCGCCCACCACTACATCAGGACCCAGATGGCCTTCAAGATCGGCGTTTACTGGCCGTTCTACACCCAGCCTAATTCAAACAAGGCAGTCAGCGCCAGTGGTGGCCTGTCGGGAGGAAGCGGAGGTGGCTCCGGCGGCGGATTCGGCGGTCTCGGCGGCTTTGGAGGCGGAGGCGGTTCCGGAGGCGGATTCGGCGGCTTTGGAGGCGGTTCCGGAGGCGGCAGGAGTTTTGGAGACAACAGCTATTGACGACCATGGGGCTGAAAAGGGTGACAAAGAAGTTTTTCAAGTACTTGATACCAACTCTGTTGGTGCTTCTTATCATACCGTTCAGCGAACGGAGCAGAAACCAGAACGACCCTAAGGACATCTTCAGCGGCGAGGTGATACGCTGCGCCCTGAGGCTGGAAGACAAGCTGTCCGACGGCTATCAGACAGGGTATTGCTATGAAATGGCCGAGAGGCTGGCGGACTATCTGGAAGACTCCGTGAGAATATTCCTGGCAACGGATGACTGGTCTTGTCTGGATTCACTAAGGGCTGGCGGCATTGACATTCTTGCGCTGCCGACCGAGAATATTCCTGAAAGTGAAGAATTCATGGCTTTCCCTTTGGGCGACGCTCCTGTCTCATGGGTGATGACAAAGGACAAAAGGAGGCAGAAAGAGATCATCCGCTGGCTCAACAACCTCAAAGGGAGCATTGAATATGCCGACATGATTTCCAGATTCTTCCATGGCTATAATCCCTACCGGAAAGGAGTCAAAAAGGATCCGTCCATCATAAGTCCCTACGATGACCTGATCAAGGAAAACGCCAAGAAGATAGGATGGGACTGGAAGATGTTCGCGGCCCTCATCTGGAGCGAGTCGCGGTTCCGGATCCAGGCGAACTCACAGCGGGGAGCGTTAGGGCTGATGCAGATGATGCCACGGACTGCGGACCGTTATGAAATCGAGGATCTTCTGAATCCCAAAGAGAACATAGAGGCAGGAGCAGCCTACATCTCAAGGCTTCAAGGCAAGTTCAGGGACACGGCCGCCGATGGTGAGGAGCTTGTGAAGTTCACGCTGGCGGCCTACAACGCAGGAGAGGGCAGGATCTATGACTGCATAAACCTGGCCCGTTCACAAGGCGTCGATCCAGGCACATGGGAGAATCTCTGCATGGTCATGCCACAGATGAGTCAGGACTCAATACTGTTCGTGGAGGATGTCAGACACGGGAAATTCAAAGGAAAAGAGACCATGGCCTACGTCAAGGCCGTGCTGAATCAGTACGACATATTCAATGGTCACGCGCCGAGGTACAAGGTTCAGCCTGAGGACACCGCGCTGGTGATGATCGAGGAGACAGAGGATGTGGAGCGGATTCTACTGAGTCCTGACAGTCTGGGCCGGATCGACCTTGGAGATGAACAGACACGGGACCAGGAGGAGAAGCATGATGACAAGCCAGGAGATGGCGTCAGCGGCAAGCACCGCAGGTAGGTCAAGATGTACCGGAACAAACGGTACGAAATAGTTCTCCGGATTCAGTTTAATGAGGTGCGTGAACTTCTGGAACCCGCACAAAGCCAGCGCTATGCCGTTGCCGATCAACATTCCCCTGAAGACAATCCCGGAAGCGACATGCAGGAACACCTTGGCTATGGCCTTGTCGGTCATTCCCAAGGATTTGAGCGTGCCGATTGTGGAGATGTTCCTGAACAGCATTATCAGAAGTCCGGAGATCATGTTGAATCCGGCGACAATGGTCATCAGGACAAGGATGAACAAGACATTGAAGTCAATGAGATTCAGCCAGTCGAAGATCTGAGGATAACGGCTGATCACCGAGGTGGCGATCAAGGTGTCGTCATCCTCTCCGGCCTTGTCAAGCGCTATGTGGCCGACCTCTTCGGTGACGGCACGCATTCCGGCGTCGGTCCTGGCTCCCGTAGCCAATGTAAGTTCCAGAACGGAAGCCTCATCGGAAGCCCAGCCGTCAAGTCTTTGAAGGTCAGAGATGTCCGCAAGCACAATGATGTTGTCTGTTCCGTCCATGACACCTTCATAAAGACTGGTTATGTTGAAATTGCGGACCTTGACTTTCTCCCCTACAAAGTAAGTCAGGAGTTTGTCGCCGACATTGAGACCGAGCATTTCCGAGAGCCTGACCGGAATCGAGACTCCGAGCTTTACCGTGTCGGATTCGGATTTCTCACGTGGCGTTGTGTCGGATTCAGATTTCTCACGTGGCGTCCCTTTGAAGAGCACCCCGTGGATGCTCTCCCCTTTCTTGACGATTCCCGCGCGATAGACAGCCGGAGTGATCTTCTTAACCTCCGGAATCGCCTCGATGTAAGGCATAAAACTCTGGTTGACAGAGATCGGGGAGGACTCGCTGATGTAGTTCATGTCCATCGGCATCAGCTGCACGTCACCCGTAAGGTCGGAGATGCCGTCCCGGATCTCGTTTCTGAATCCCGACGAGACGGAGACGGAGACAATCATGATGAGGAAAGAGACAGCGATGGAGACCATCGCTATCCTTCCTCCGAAACGGAGGCGTCCGGCTATGAACCTTGACGCGTCCAAAAAATTATTCCTTTATGAATATGCTTGTGCCGGGACAGGCCACTGAAGCCGCTTCACAACTTCCGGATAATCGCTGATGAATATTCCAGACCTATCCCGATTGAAACTTTTACCAGATGTGAACCCTTTCGCTTTCCGGACGCCACATCGGATCGCCTTCCTTGATGCCGAAAGCGTCGAAGAATGTCTGGAAGTTCCTCAGAGACACGTTGACTCTGTTCACGGCAAGAGAATGGACATCGAGTTTCGTAAGGCGCACCTTCTCCTCGTCGGTAGCGTTCTGCGCCCAGATCGCACCGTAGGAAAGGTAGAACCTCTGATCCGGGGTGAAGCCGTCGATCAGGCCGATGTTCTTGCCGGCGATGGCGTTCCTCATCGCCGTGTAGGAGATGCTGAGTCCGCCGTGGTCTCCGATGTTCTCACCGAGGGAGAGCTGGCCGTTGGCGTGTACGCCAGGCACGACCTCAACCTCGTCGAACTGGGCCACAAGCACCTTGGCCTTGGCGTTGAACTTCTCGGCGTCCTCCGCCGTCCACCAGTCGGACATATTCCCGTCCTTGTCGAAGAGTCGGCCCTGGTCATCGAATCCGTGGGACATCTCGTGACCGATCACGACTCCGATTCCTCCATAGTTGACAGCATCGTCAGCATCGGCGTTGAAGAACGGCGGCTGAAGGATGGCAGCAGGGAAGCAGATCTCGTTGGTCGTCGGGTTGTAGTAGGCGTTGACGGTCTGAGGAGACATGCCCCATTCCGTCTTGTCGGTCGGCTTGCCAAGCTTGGACATATTGTCGGCTGTGTACCAGGCTCCGGCTGCGCGGAGATTCTCGTAGTAGCTCTTCTGCGGATCGATGTCCAGCGTAGAGTAATCCTTCCACTTGTCAGGATAGCCAACCTTCACGGTGAAGTTGTCCAGCTTCTCGTGGGCCTTGGCCTTTGTGGAGTCGCTCATCCAATCGAGTTCATCGATGTGCTGGCTGAATGCCTTCTTGAGGTTCTCCACGAGATCGATCATCTTTGTCTTCGAGGACTCCGGGAAGTATTTGGCCACGTACATCTTGCCGACTGCCTCACCGAGGATGCTGTTCGGAACCTGCATAGCCCTCTTCCAGCGAGGTTTCTGCTCCTTGATGCCGGACATCTGGGTGCTGAAGAAATCGAATGACGCGGTGTAGAAGTCATCGCTGAGGGATCCGGTCGCGCCCTGGATGAGCTGGCCGGCGACGTAGTCCTTGAGGACAGCGAGGTCAGCTCCGCCGAAATATTCGCAGAAAGCCTTGAAGAACGAAGGTTCGCTGACGATCAGTTTCTGCTGGTCGGCGATTCCTCTGGTCCCGAAATAGAGTTTCCAGTCGAAGCCAGGGTAATTCTTGATGAGTTCCTCTGTGCTGCAAGGGTTGTACTGAGCCTGGATATTCCTTTCCTGAACTCTGGTCCAGGAGTTGGTGGCGAGGACATCCTCGACAGCGAGAGCGTTGGCAGCGGCCTTCTCAGGCTCGGCCACCCCGGCCAGAGTGAACACCTTGGCGAGGAAGTTACGGTAGCCTTCCTTGATGGCGGCGTTCTCCGCCTCGACATAGTAGTCACGGTCGCCGATTCCGAGTCCGCCCTGTCCGAGATAGAGGATCTGGTTGTCGCTGTCGGCGAGGTCGGACATCACGTAAGCTCCGAAGAATGAGCTTTCGGAGACATTATGAAGCCCTGCGATGATCTTCACGAGGGCGTCTTTGTCAGCCGCCGCGTAGATCTCATCGACATATTTCTTCAAAGGGGCCGCGCCCTCGGCGTTCAGCCTTGTGGAGTCGAGTCCCTGCTTGTAGAGGTCGGAGATCTTCTGCTCGACCGTGCCTTTTTCCGTTTTCAACGTTCCCATCTCGGCGAACAAGTCGTTGAGTCTCTTGACGTTGTTCTCCCTCAACTGGTCGAATGAGCCGAAACGGGCATATTCAGGCTTGAGAGGGTTGTTCTTCTGCCATCCGCCGGTCGAGTACTGGTAGAAGTCAACCGCCGGAGAGACCGTGGTGTCAAGGTTCGCAAGGTCAATGGCCGGAACCGTAGCCACCTGTTGTTTTGGCCCGCAGGCCGCCATCGCAAGCGCTGAAGCCATAATCACTAAACTTTTTTTCATATCCTTTGAATATATTCATTCTACTTCGTTCTGCAAATGTAGTGATTTTATCATAAAAAACGGCTCAATCCCCCTTCCGCGAAAAAGGGGCTTTCGCAGGGGGCTCGTGAGCAGGAAAGGCGCTTTTGCTCACGAAGGGAGCTGTCGCAGGGGGCTCGTGAGCAGGGAAGGCGCTTTTGCTCACGAGGGGGGCTGTCAAAGAGCCTTGAGCCAGGAGATCATCCGGGAGATCACCTCGGGCGAGAAGGTCTCCTCGATGTTTTTATATTCAGAGACCTCGCCGGTGACGCAGTGTTGGAAGAGGTGGTTCAGGCCATCCTCCGCACGGATGACGCTCCTGCTGTTGGAAGGCAGGCCGGTCTTCAGAACCGCAATATTCCTATCGCATTGAACCTGAGTGTCTTTTGTGCCATTCAGTGCCATGACAGGGCAGGTTATGCCGGAAAGGCTGGCGGACAGATCCAGACCTAAGAAAAACTCCATGTACGGGGTACGTAACGAAGGCAGGGCGGCGGCATAGTTCTTCCTCAGCGCGTCTGTGATGTCATAGTTGTCGGCTGAAGGCCTTTCGTGTACCGAATGGACTAAGGCACACCATCGGTACAGGAGACACCTTTCTGGTGTACCAACCAAGCTATATCTGGCGTTTGGTACAGGAAACACTCTTCTGGTGTACCAACCAAGTTATATCTGGCGTTTGGTACAGGAGACACCTTTCTGGTGTACCAACCAAGTTATATCTGGCGTTTGGTACAGGGGATGGCCTTCCGGGGTACCAACGGAGGGTGGGACAATAGTTGGTACAGAAAAGCCGCCTCAAGAGTACAGTGATTAAACTGGCATACCTTACTCATCCCCAGCCTGTCAGTTTCAGCAATGCCTCTCCTGTGTTACTTTATGAAAATCAGTTTCGTGTTCTTGTAGGACAGGATTGTCTTCTGTCTTGACAGGACTTCGTAGCCGATGAGGCCGTCGATTCTTTCGTCCTTGTTCCTGTTGAAGTGGCTGATGTTATTGAACACGGTTTGAGTGTGCCGGAAGGTTTTGCCACCAATCTTGAGACTCTTTAATTTTCCGACGTGGACCTCCGCACCCTCGTCATTGCTGATGCCTTTCAGCTTTGTCGTCTTCACTCTCCTCAGCATACTCTCGAACTCATCCCATCGCTTGGAGTCAATAAGATTATTTCCGGCTCCGCAGTCAATTCCCAATGTGAGGCTCGCCGTATCTATCTGAGCCTTGATGAGAGGAATATGACGCATAGCCTTGCTCATCTCAAAAGGAACTTCATCATATTCATACTTGCGCTCCTTCAGGAAAGTCTCCGTATAATCCGGATCAATCAGAGTCAGCGTCTTTTTCTTGTAGTCGAACAGCAGGTCATAGTCCTTGTAAACGTCATATCCGATTAGGCCGTAAACCTCTGTGCCGTTTTCCAGATGAGACAGGTCAGAAGTCATAACCTTCATCCCATTCCCCCGTATTCCATTGAAATCAAAGGAATCAGCAGTAATGACATCCTGACCGCCGCTAATTTTTCCATTGACGTCCTCAGATGAACTCATGCGCGCTCCCTCTTCGTCATCATTTCCTCTGAAATACTTGCTGTTCAGATAAAGTATAGGGCAGCCGCTGTCAATGATGAAATTATGTTTCTCTCCATTGATTGCAGCCTGAGTGACAATCATATTGTTCTTTGTCAATGTTATCGGAACCGTGATCACCTTTGACTGAGGCTTCTCAAACTTGAACCCCTTGTCAGCCTGCTTGACCGTCGCCTTCAGCAACTCAAGACTTTTGATCTTATTCTCGTCGTTGAATACAAAGGTCGTGGTCCTTTCACCAAGTTTTGAATATGTGAACGAATATACCAGCGTCAGCGTATTGCCGCCATGACGCTCGGACACCTTTTTATATTCAGCGATGCTGTCATTCGACTGTTCCAACTTCCCGAAGATGGCATTCAGCACAAGACTGGCGACATCGCCTTTCTGACCGGAGCACTCAAAATCCGAGGCCAAGTATGGCTGAAGAGCCTCCGAAGAATAACTGTTTACGGCATTAACCGTCTCTTTGACAACATTCTCGCAATCAGTCAACGACTGAGCCTTCAAGCAAACGGCGCCGAACAAAAGAAGCACCGCAATACAAACCTTTTTCATTTCTTTATGAATATACAAACTCACTAACAGCCTATGCCTTATGGTCACTTCGTCACGACCTTGATGACCGCGATGTCTTTCCTGCCGGAAAGTTCCACGGCTTCCTTGCAGCCGGGCTTATAGACAGTCATCGAGGCGATGGATTCTGGCTTGATTTTGGTCAACGCCTCCTTGTCGCACTTCTTGCCGTTGATGATATAAATCGCAGCCTTAGACGAGATTATCGTGGAATTCGCATTGGTGTAAGTCTTACCATCGATAGTGACGACTGTCTCAACGTTTCCAACGCCCCCTTCTTCACCGTCGGCGGATGACTTGACCTCAATCACTTTCGCTTTCCGGCCATCGGTACGGATCACGTGCAGTCTTACAATCTCGCTCTCAGAATTGCCTTTGGTGAGAACGATTTTGTAATAACTTATCGTCTTGCCGACAAGCTGGCTGCCGTCAAACCTGCCAACTGCCTGATTGTTGATAATATACCTGTCAAGCGTGTCCACACTTGCCGTCATCGCGGAGGCATTGATATTCAACGCACATATCGCACTCAAAAATATTCCTAACATGATTTATTGATTTTTAGTAAGCGTTAAAAAATAAGTTGAACTAAATTTTGTATCAGATTTATGAGGATAGGTTTCTTTGGAAAGAAGGAGTGTGCCGGTGGCACATGACTGATGAGAAAAGAAATATAGCCCATTGGCAGAGCAACTTATTTCATCGCCGTGATAGAGACCGCACTGGCGCCGTCTTCCCTGCGCATCACGTAAGAACACTCGCTTCCGTCTTTCATCAATGCTGTGAGAATGACACGGTTTCCTTCGGGAGTTGCGGTGACAGACCTGACGTTGTCAGTGTCGAGGTTCATTATCTGCTGGATTCCTTCCGCTATCTCGATTCCGTCGAACCCGCACTTGCTGTCGCGGAGGTTCAATGTGAGGATCAATGCCAATGAGGCCGCTGCCGCAAGCGTTGTCCCCCAAACTATCGGTCTGCGTCCGCGGGATTCCGACTTTCGCACGATTCTGTCGAACTCGGCTGCGGAATCGTCTGAAAGATAAGCCTTTTCGAGTTCCGCCAATGTCCTGTTGTCCTGTTTCATAATCATCGCTCCTTTAAAATTTCCTTCATCTTGCGCCTAGCCTTTGAGAGCAAGGACTTTATCACGGACTTGTCCTTGCCGGTGCTTGCGGACATTTCGTCCAAAGTACAGTTCCCAGCCTCCTTCATCCGCATATATTCCCGTTCAGACGGGGTCAAACTGCCGTAGAATTCTTTTCTAAGTATGGACGCATCCTCCCGCTCGACTTCGACGGCGGCGGATGTTCCGCCCGGAAAGACATCGCCCGCAATCGATTCAGTCTCAAGGTGCCGTTTCCGGTAATGCGAGACGCAGATATTCTTCGTTATCTTGACCAGAAGCGCTTCGGCGTTCCGCACCGGGTAGCCTTTCTCAGAGAGGTTCCAGAAAGCGAGCAGCGCCTCCTGGACAATGTCCTCTTCGTCGATGGCCGTATCGGCCGCCCGGCTGAAACGCCTTGCCAGCGCTTTCAGCCTGCCGTTATGCTCCCGTGCGATATTTCCGAATTCCTGTTCTGTCATATTCCTTCAAAGCGGCTTTCAGACCGCCTTCATCTGCAAGTCGCAAAATCAGGACGAAAGTTAACAAGATTCCGCTAAAGTTTTTCGCAATTGTCAAAAGCGGTGTCGTCAATTGTTGGTGTGGACTGGAAAATCACCTTTCCCAAAGAGGAGCAGTTCGCGAATGACCTGTAACCTATTTTTCTCAATGATGCTGGAAATTGAAGTTCCGTGAGGTTTACGCAACGCGCGAACGCAAAATCAGAAATTTCCTCCAGACCGTCGGGGAACTCGATCTTTTCAATATTCTTGCAGCCAGAAAACGTCCTGTCATTGATAACTCTCATCCTATTAAGAAACGTCAGTGTCCTGATGCCCTCACAACAGGTAAAAGCCAGCCGTCCTATGACTTGTACCGACTCCGGGATCACAGAAATCGCCACTTTAGTGCAATCCCAGAAAGCCCACTCTCCTATAGATACGAGGCTGTCGGGCAACGCTTTCAATTCAAGTTTCCTATCCATATTGAAAGCACTGTTCCCGATTTCCTTTACAGACGACGGCATCTCCACTGTAACCAGATTCTCGCAGGTGTTGAACGCCCGCTTGCGGATTATGGTCAGACCTTCCGGCAATAAGACCTTGCGAATATGGTTGTTCATTTCAAAGGCCATCTCTCCGATCACCTTTACCGAGCGCAGCGCCGGAGAACGGTTGAAATCAACAACGGATTCTTTTCCAATCCATTTCACAAGGCAAGGTCCGTCCGGGCTGTCTTGAATGACATAGCTCTCCTTGGCCGTCATTATTGCGGGCAGCATCAGGGCCAACGAAATGATAATCGCACGTAACATATTCATAAGTAATTTATAACATATCATATAGTCAAAACCGCAGCGAAGACGACCTCGCGGCCGCGCAGGGCATATTCGTAGGTGAAAGTGTTGATTGAGTCGTAGAGGGTGTAGCTGTAACTCCGTTGATCTAGGGCGTTGCGCAGGTCGAGGGACAACTTCCAGGCCTTGTGCTTCCAGACAAGGCCGAAATCGAGCAGCGTCATCGTCTTGAACACATCGTCCGTGAGTTGTTTTCTGGTGATCTCGGTCACCGCGCTGAGAATCAGGGATTGCGCCGGAGACACACGGATGGACATCTCGTGACTTCTTGAGTCATAGCTTTTTGCCACGCCCTCGTATCTTGACGATGTACGGCTGAAGTCGCCGGAATAATTAAGTTCCAGCCAACCTACAGGATGTGAGGATACTGACGGCGAAATTACCAGACTGTTTCCTGTAAAATCCATCACCTGCCCGTTCTGCATTGTCCGGCCCTCATTGTGCAGATATGATCCGTTCAGGGACACCTTGGTCCTGATCGGCGCGATCTGTTTGGTCACACCGATCTGAGCGATTATATTGTCCGACACATTGGGGACAAGCGCGCGGTCATTCAATATGCTGCCGCCGCTCACCGTGACGGACGGAAGCAGGTTCCTCCAGTTCCTGACATAGGCAAGGTCGGCATTGACAAACCATTGGCTCAAAGGAATCTTGAAATCGTAATGAGCGTTGGCTGTCAGATATTTGCTGTCCGAGGCCATCCCCGGTACCATCCGCAAAGTAGTTCTGTCGATTTGAACCGGTCGTGTCAGGAAATCCAGGACATCACCGATGTTTCTGGAATATGACACTTTAGTCCTGACAGTGGAACGTGCGGAGAGCCGCCAGTTGAGATACAGCTTAGGACATACGGAAAAATATTCAGTCATATCACCTCCTCGCCAGATCGCGTCGCCACGGACCGGCACTTCCGCGCGCAGCACAAAATCCCGCAGACTGTACTCGTACTGAGGGGAGAAGGATAGCGCCGCCTTGGTCACGTGCAAATCGTTGTCCTCGTTCGTCAAGCCATCGCCAGTTCTGTCCGTTTTCAGCCAGTCAGTTTGAGTATTGAATATCAATGGTATATATATCCTGTTATGGCGCTTTTCCCACACTGCGGAGACTGTGTTCTCCGAAGAAAACACCTCACCTGAAACCGACTGCAATATGCCGCCATCACCTGACGATATATTCAATGAATATGACGGTGAAGCGGAATATGCCATATCGGAAGATACGCTCCACAGCAGCTTGTCCTTACGCCATCTGGCACTGAAGTCGCTTCCGAAATCCATACTGTTGAGGGATTGGGACTGGGATGACATCTCGCCGTTAAGTTCAACCGGCACGGCTGAGCGGGTAAAATCCATATTCCCGTGCAACTTCTCTCTGATGAAGCATTTGTCGGAGTTCTTCTGGTACTCAAGGGAAAGCCAAGGGCGCTGCGTCTTCGTTCTCGGAGAGGTAGTCTGCGACATCACAATCTCGTTGCCCTCATCATAATATTGCCCTTTGAATGAATATGAATAGTCACTCCTCGCCGAACTGTAACCTGCGTTGCCTTTGATCGTCGAGTATTTGCCGACCTTATGGATCGCATTGACTGTCACGGCCATATCTGACGGGCTGATGTACCTGTCGGCTTTCATTGGAGGGTGCGATGCAGACAAGCCTCCGGCCAGTCTTTTGACGGCGGTCACGTCACTCTCCGATTTAAGGAAGTCCGTGCCTTCATCCAAGGCGAACCCTTTGATGTTCCCGACATCCAACGACGCTATCACCTGTGTCTTCGCGCGGAACAGCATCGCCGAGCCCTTGGCTGAATACAGCCAACGGTCTCCATAACCGGCGGAGGCCTCGTATGAGCCGACCGGCTTTATCTTGGCCTTGTCATTGATCTTTACATTGATCGCCACGTCATCGGAGAAGGTGTTCCTGTCAATGGCCGCCTCCTTGTGGTTGCTCAGAACCTGGACGTAGTCCACATACGCAGCCGGGATTCCAGAAGTGGCGATGTTGTACTTGCCGCCAAGCAGGTTCATTCCCTCGATGTAAAATCCGGATATGTCCTTGCCGAGGTACTTTATCCGTCCGGACTCCTCGACATCGATTCCCGGAAGCCTTTTCAGGGCATCCTTCAGGGTGTAGTCCGACCGTGTGGTGTAAGCAGAGACGGCATAGGAAAGAGTGTCGCCGAGCTGCCGGATCGCCGGAGCCCTGACAACGGCCTCCTTAAGGCCTATCCTCTTCTCTTTCAAGGAGAAGTCGCACGTCCCGGACGTGTCTTTGTGTAAGATCACGGAAGACGATTCATAGCCAAGGCAATCCACGGAAACGACGACATCTCCTTTCCTCTCAACGGAAAGCGAATACCCGCCTTTGTCGTCCGATGTCGTGTAGCCAAGAATCGTCGAGGAGGATGTCGCCTTTATTATCGCGCCGGGCACGGGATTCCCGTCTGAGTCCTTCACGCAACCTTTTATCGCATCCTGCTGCGCCAAGGCCATCACAGAGACGAGGATGAATATGACACAAGTGACTATGCGTCTCATATTCAGACATTCAATGGCAGTCGCTATTTCAGTTCAAGCGGAACATACCCGTTGGTACGCAGGCGCAGCTGGACACCGTTGATGTGAATAGATCTGCTGCCGTCGTCATATTTATGGATGGACATCTCGCTGATTGATTCCGGAGGCAGGTTCTCCATCGGATCGGACTCGAACATATTCTTCGCTTTCACGAACTTTTCTCTTGTCGTGGTGGTAATATTCTTGTCGGAAACCGGGGTTATGGCCGATGCCCCGTTGCGCAGGATGATGGCCTCGAACTTATTGGTTCCATCTGAATCTTCCGCCGCCAGAATCAACCCCGGCAGCCCGCACAATTTCCACGGGCCATACGACACGGGAATATCCTGGCTGTACCACGCCGTCCACTTCCTTCCGCCATATTCACACTCGGCCTTGTGACACTGGTAGCCGCAGATAGTTTTCTCGTCATCCGCCAAAGTCCATTTCATCGCCTTGGAATCTTCCGTGTATGAATATCTGTCCGAAATTATCGTCCCGTAAACCGTCATATTCCCCGCCGGCTCGTTCTGGAAGATAGCATAGTCGAAATATTGCGCCTTCTTCTCCTCCCGCAGACGGAACGCCTCCACCTGATCTTCCGAGGCACCGGACGTTCTTGCCGAGTCAAACTGGAACGTGGAATAGTCAACGAACTTCGCCGACCGCTTCCCGACCTGAAGGATTGTGGAATATACATCCTCCCGTCCCTTGTCATCAGATGTGCGGTACTCATACACGCACTCAATGTCCGCCGTCCGTTCCTCCGACGGCCCGCCGATGCCCTGCACCGCTGCAACAACTGCAGAAATAATCATTGCGATCATTATCACCGTTTTCTGTTATAGTCGCAGAAAACGGAGAAAGGTTAACAGGAGATAACTGATATATTCATCTAAGAAATTGTTTGGCATACCAACAAAGTTACGGCAGACGTTTGGTACAGGGAAAAGCCTTCTGCCGTTCATTTTCTGTCCTATAAGAAACAATCGGAGACCGCTCTTCCAGGTGCGAAAAACCATACACACCTAAAACACCATCGGCTTGACTGCCGGCAAGTAGGTATTCCAGGTGTGAATATATTTGCGCACCTGAGTGTTATGGGCATTTTTTGGAATAGTCAGCGGAACATCAGTGCAGCACTATCTATGTCTGACTAATCTTAAAAGCATTATATGCCATTAACAAGCACAATTATTCGCTGATCGCAACCGTTAGGTCGTTGGTACGATGCGGAGGAATACAGTCAACGGGTATATTAATTCCTGATTTTATATGACCTTGATTATGCAAACCTCAGCAAAGCGCGCCAATGATGGCATCTATATTGCATTTTGCAATCAAATATGATATATTTGCATAAATAATCTTTTTATTATGGGACAAGCAGCGGTTACTATCAGGATGGATGCCGATATAAAAAGGCAGTTCGATGCCCTTTGTCAGGATTTTGGGATGAGTGCCAACACAGCATTCAATATCTTCGCGCGCTCGGTTGTCCGCAGTCGAAGCATCCCGTTTGAGATTCAGGCGGACTCAAAGGAGACTATTGCAGCCAAGGCAGCGATCCTGCAATAATGACTATCTTTGCGGTATGGAGAAACTGGTGATTATCGACTCCTGTATGAGACCGGAGTCCAGAACAAGAAGGATACTCGACGCGGCGAAGGAAGTGCTTTCGTCAAGGTACGACATTGAGAGCATTGATGTTAACGAGGTGGCTTTGCTACCGCTGACACCACAGAGCCTTGCCGAGAGGTCTTCCGGCATTGTCCCGGAAGCCACGGTGGCGCTCGCCCGAAAGATCGCGGCGGCCGACAGGATCATTATTGCGGCGCCTTTCTGGGATATGAGCTTCCCTGCCGCCCTGAAAGCCTTTTTCGAGAATATGTCCCTCTACGGAGTGACCTTCACGGACAACGGCCAGACCTGCACGGGACTGTGCCGATGCAAGAAAGTGATGTACATAACCACAAGAGGAATGAATATCCCGACCGGTAGCGCCCGCGAGCAAGGCAGCACCTATCTGCAGGCCCTGTCATCGCTCTGGGGTCTGGGCGAGATCACCACCGTGGCCGCTTGGAATCTGGATTACCTCTCACCCGAAGAAGTGGATGAGAAACTGGCCGATGCCTCATCCCTCGCCAAGGCCATTGCGGTTTCGTTCTGATTCTCACGGGGAATCATTCCTGAGGACTTGAAAGATTCGCGCTTAGTTGATTTGGATCAATCATAGGAAGCGGAAACTTTGACAAATTGGTTCCAGCAGTCCTTACAACCAAGATTCCACGCATAGTACCGATAGCCACACTTATAAGGTGAGGCATAATGTGCGATATCGTGATATTATTGTTGTCATCTGTATTTATGAACCGAGCAAGGTCTTTTACTTCAAATTCAAATCGATAAACACTTTCAAGGATAACTTCTCCTTCCAACTCGTATTTTGTACCAAAAATAAGAGTCATCTTATTATTCTCCACATCTGGTTGAATCTGGTTGGAGAATCCAAGTTGTATGGCTTCCGAATTCGCATCATCGGCAATCTTGCCTGGAGACATCATAAAACTTTCTTCACTAATGGAAGTAAGTCTCATTTGAATATTGACATCTGGTTTATGCTTCACTTCCACAATCGGTTCATTAAGAACCGCCGAAATCTTCGCGATGGAAGTAGTTGTGAATCCGTGACTTCCAGTCAGCCATCTTGAGATCTCCGATTCGCTCTTCCCCATCAATGCAGCGAATTCACGCTGTGTCATATTCTTTTCCTGAAGAATATCATAGATACGATTTGCAATATCCATATTAAGGCGAACCTCGGACCGTATCTCCGGGGCCACATCAGCGAGGCAATCTTTAAACAGAGGATCGATTTTCATAAGGTATCTATATTGTAATGGTCTCAACAATTCGTTTGAGTGCATCAAAGTCTTCAAAATCCGTATCCGCTTGTCTAACGATTGCCTTGATTTGGCACTCAATATCCCGCAAATCTCCAACAATCGCCAATAGGACAGGATCTTCTTCATATGATTGCGAAGTCGTAACCGCGCCTCCTCCTAAAATCAAGATTCTGTCAGATAGTCGAAGGCAATAAAGTCTCATCTTTCCTATCTTTCTGTTCATTCGAGGAATATCAACATATGTCGGAAGAGCCTTAACATTTCCGCCTTCGGGACGAAAATATCGCTGAAGAGCACCGGTCTCTCCCATTTTCTCGATGACAGAAAGTATTGCACCGAAGAATTTTTTCAACTGCGGATGCCCGTGAGACCGATTGGCAAGAAGAAACTTCCTAAACTCATTTTGTTCTTCACCGTCATACTTAGGCGAATACATACAGACCTTATCAGTCTCCAACACAAGTTCCAACTTCCCCCATACCATTTGTTATTTATGTGGCAAAGGTATTCTATTTTCCTCACACCGCCAAATAAACTTCACTTTTTTGTTAAGTTTCGCCAAATTAAAAGAATTCAAGCATAATCCTGTTCTAACGTTTCATTATTTCATGCAGCACAGCAGAAATGGACAACTTATTAGAATTTTCTTATCTTCGTAGACATATCATCAGATGATATGTTTAATTAAAATGAAAAAGACAATCAACACACAGACGTATCATTCTCTGTGCGGCGACCTGCTGCTCGGGTCGTTCGAGGGCAAACTCTGCCTTTGCGACTGGAGGGCGGAAGAGCATAGGCTGCTGGCGGACAGACGATTGGAACGGAGCCTGAATGCGGAAATGAAAGACACCCCATCGGAGATCACCGCAAAGGCAGCCAAGGAACTTGATGAATATTTTGCCGGAGGACGCAAGACATTCGATCTGCCCCTTCTGTTCGTCGGCACCGAGTTTCAGGAAAAAGTCTGGAACACCCTGCTGGAAGTCCCTTACGGGGAGACCCGGAGCTATGGCTGGATGGCCAAGCGTATCGGCAATCCAAAGGCAGTCAGGGCGGTAGGCACGGCCAACGGCTCGAACTCCATTTCGATCTTCGCTCCCTGCCACCGCATCATAGGTAGCAACGGAAGCCTTACAGGCTATGGCGGCGGCCTTCCTGCAAAGAAGTTTCTCCTCGAACTTGAAGGCGTGAAGCTTTAGTGAATACAGTCCGTGAGCAGTCAAGCCCATCCACGCACAAACGTGCTTAAACACGTCTTCCGTGCGTAGAACCAAGGTTCTAAAGCAAGGTGTCCGCCAATCAAAGCGTCTTGATCCAGGCGATCATCTCGGAAAGGACTTCCGGGGAGAAGGTCTCCTCGATGCTTTTATATTCAGAGACCTCGCCGGTGACGCAGTGCTGGAAGAGGTGGTTCAGGCCTTCTTCGGCGTGGATGATGTTCTTGCCGCCAGAAGGGAGAGCGGCCTTCAACGCTTTCATATTCCTATCGCATTGGACTTGAGTGTCTTTTGTTCCATTGAGAGCCATTACCGGGCAGGTTACCGCAGAGAGTCTCTGCGACAGATCCAAGGCTATGAAGTATTTCATATAAGGTGTAGAGAACTGCTGTGACGCAGCCAAATAATTCTGTCTCAATGCATCCGAAAGAGCATAAGCATCAGCTGAAGGAAACGGAGTTCCATTCTTAATGGCCTCAAACGTGTTCGACAATAGTCCGCAGTAGGCTTCGACTTCTGATTCCGGCAGACCCGCGGACTTTAACGCATGCCTGTTTTGCTCCAACAATGTCTCGGCACCGGAGACTATCATCCCGGCAAGACTGATGGCAAAATCTACTTGATTATCAGCCGCAAGCATCAAGGCGATGCTTCCTCCCTCACTGTGGCCCAAAACACCCACCTTGTCGAACCGCTCCCTCAAAAGCCGAACTCCAGCCATGGCATCGTTCTTCAAATCCTCTGTCGTGCAAAGCACAACATCTCCTGTCGATTCCCCGAATCCCCGGTCATCGTACCGCAGCGTGGCGATCCCCGCCCTCGCGAAAGCATCCGCAATGACAGCGAACGGCTTGTGGCTGAACATCTCCTCGTCCCGGTTCTGGAGACCGCTGCCCGTCACCATAATCAGCACAGGAGTCTTCCGGTCACAGTTATCAGGAAGCGTCAGCGTTCCTTTCAGCACAGCGTCCCCGTTCGTGAACGACACTTCCTCGGTAGCATAAGGGAATGGCCCCACAGGTGTCTGAGGCCGTCTGACGACCGGCGCACCAGGCGTAAGCGTCATCGGGAACGACATCCCGTGCTGGGTGAAAGTCCCCGCGATGACCTTCCCTGCCCACAACCCTTTGAACGAAGCGTTGATCGCCGGCACATTCAGCGTGATTCCACCCACAGCATCCCTCGACACCTCAACCGGAATATCCTTCGCACCCTGATCCGGCACATCAAGCGTGGCGGACTCTTCCCCTATATTGAATATAAGCGCAAGTTCCACGCCCGACACCTTCAACTTACCTGTCCACGCCCCGGTCTGCGCCCTAAGTGTCACCACCGCGACAGACATCAACGCCATAATCATCAAAATCTTTCTCATATAATAATTGCAAATTACAAGAAGCTGTTTTGAATTGTTTGTTTGAAGGTTTGAGAGTGAAAAACTTCAGTTTCGACCGCTTCTTCCAAGGAAGATAGCGGTGCTATCTGACTGAAGAAGCGGGAAGAAAATGAAGATTTTTCACCTCAAAGAACATTTCAAACAATTCAAAACAGCTTCAAAGATAGAAAACAAAAACACACCTTTTCCCCCTAACGGGAGTATTCTCTTTTGAACCAAGTGGAGAAAACAGGGTCAGAGGCAAATATCAGCTTGCCTCTCTTCTCTACCAACTCCCTTTCAATCAGAGCCTTCTGTATTCTTGCGACATTTGATTTCGCTCCCAATGAATATCTTGCAAGAACGTCCGATGATGTGAAGCCGGAATGCACCCCATCAACGACCGCCTTGAGAAAATTCATCTGATAAGAAGTAAGGGACCCAATCTGTTCCATAAACAGAGATGACGTCTGATGAAGCAATTCTTCGAACCCTGCGTCTATATCAGCGTCAGACACAACCTTATCCGCCTCAATCATAACGTTCCAGGACAGTTGCTGAACATACGATGAGTAGTTTTCCACAAGCATACATATCTTTTCGGCCTGGCTTCTCGTTATCGTCATCGAACGGCTCTCGAATCTGGAACATATATAATCAATCCAGTCGCCTGTGGAGATCTTGTCAAGAAAGATCATATCGCCGAATTGATAAAACGGCATACTCTTTCTCTGGAAGATCTTTTCCATCAAATGTTTCTTACTTCCAAAAAGACAGTAAGAGACATTTTCCTGATGTTGCCAGACTCCGCGCAACCTTTTCTGGACAGTCAACGAATCCGGAAACTCCCCGATCTGCTGAAACTCATCAATACATACCACAATATGTACTCCCCTCTTTGATGCTATCCGCTGAGGAAGATTCAAAATCTCATCGGCATCCGTGTCCTTGGGTGAAATTCCAAAGGAAAGGGAATAATCCAGCGAAGGATCCGGACTTACCGAGACCTTGGCAGAGAAGCGTCCAAGAAATTCCCGGACATATGCGATCATATTCTCTACCTTGCCGGCCACACCTTTTATTATGGAAGCCGCGAACCGCTCGTAAAAATCAGATTCACTTCTGCAATCGTATATGTCCATCATAACAACTTTGATCTTTGGATCAGTCATAGAAGACATAACCTTGCCGACAATAGAGGTCTTGCCCATACGCCGGGGCGAAATCAGAATGGAGTTGACGCCTGACTCGAAATTCATTTTCAGGCGTTTAGTCTCCTTTTTCCTGTCCGTGAAATTATCTCCGGACACCGCTATTCCGTAGACAAATGGCTTATCCATAAACTTGATTTTTACGCAAATATAAACAAATAAACTAAAAGTTCACAACTTTGTGGACCACAAGGTTGTGAACTTTAGGAAAATATTTACCTAATCAAAATAGAAATCAAGGTAATGCCCATTTCAACGCATCAAGCCGGACCTAGGCGGGGCCTTTTCAGTCAAAGCAAAGAAATGACGTGCCACGGAATATGATTGACACCATAAAAACAAAACTTCTACTGAATATCTAAGCGATTCTTCCGTGCTAAGGGTCAACGGATTTTTTTTGGTCGGGGGCTTTCACTATCTTTGTCGCCACTAACCGTGGCGTGGTGAAGCGCACCGGGCACGTAAGTTTGCGAGCACAGTCAGGGAGTATGGCGAAAGTTATGAAATTCATCAAGGATTGGATGTTGCCGCTGGCAATCATCATCGGGATCTCTTCGTACCTGATCCTGTTCTTTGTCAATCCTTTGGCCCGGAACTTTGAGCCGTGTTTCTCCAAATTCGCCAAGGATGTCCAGCCGGTGTTTATGGCCACGATGCTGTTCCTTCAGTTCAACACGATCTCGCCTCATGATCTAAAATTCCGGAAATGGCACTTCATAGTGCTGGCTTTCCAGATTGTGACATTCGTCCCTCTCACATGGCTGGTCGCGACTATGCCTTCGGGAGATCTCAGAATCCTCGCCGAATGTGCCATGCTCTGCTTCATCTGCCCGACCGCCGCGGCAGCCGGAGTGATCACAAGCAAATTAGGCGGAAGTCTTTCAGACACAGTTTCGTACGTAGTATTAATCAACATCGCTGTCGCGGTGATTCTCCCTATAGCCATCCCGATCGTCAACCCGGACACCGGAGCCTCGTTCATCGAAGGATTCACAGCGATCAGCGCGAGAGTGTTCCCTTTGCTGGTTCTGCCGCTTCTTCTGGCCTGGCTCATACGCTACACCATGAGACGGCTCCAGCGCTGGCTGATGCGCTTTACCGACTGGGCGTTCTACTGCTGGGGGATGGCACTGACATTTTCTATCTATCTTGCCACAAGGTCGCTGATGAACAGCGGTATCTCCGTTTGGACCGCGATAATGATAGGAGTCATCTCACTGATCTGCACAATCCTCCAGTTCGCAGTCGGGAGACTGGCCGGAAGAAAGGCCAACGGAAGCAAGGACCACAAGGTGACAAGACCTGACGAGATCACCGCCGGACAGGCTCTCGGCCAGAAGAACTCAGGCTTCCTGATCTGGCTGGGCTACTCCTACATGACCCCGGTAACCTCCGTCGCCGGCGGCCTCTACAGCATCTGGCAGAACGTCATCAACTCCCTCGAACTCTACGAGCAAAGTCACCGCACCGGAAAGACCATAAAAAAACATTGAGACCTTAGGCTGTTAAGGAACATGAAAAAAAATAAGTTGCTTCAGATTAAGAGAAGATTTTCGAGGATAGATCTTTTTTTGAAGAAGGAGTGTGCCGGTGGCACATGACTGATGAGAAAAGAGATCTAGACCGAAAAGATTCCTTAAGATGATGCAGGTTATTTTTTGAATGTTACTAAGTAAGCGGCAAATTAACAAAACCGGACAAAGCAAGGCTCACAGGAAATTACTTCAAGGCGTCCAATCGGGCCTGGGCGGAGAGTTTCTCGGTCTCGTCGGGGGTGACGCGGACGAGCATCGGGAGGTATTTCTTCTCCAGCTTTGTGTTCTTGTCGTTGCGGGCGAGAAGGACGCAGTTCTTGATGGCGGTGTAGTCGTCAGGACTCTTTTTCAGAACCTTGTTGTACATCTTGAGGGCATTCTTGCTGTCATGCTTATAGACAAGATAGTACGAGCCGATGTTCGTCATGTAGACAGTGTTGCCGGGATAGTAGCTCAGCATCTTCTCCGACAGTTCCTTGAAAGCGTCGAAGCAATGCGGAGTGCCGATCTTGAAGAAAGCGTAGCAATATTCCTGCATCACGGAAGGGAAAAGGTCTTCGCCGGCCTCAACCACGTCAGGATATTCCCATTTCGGGTGGCTGTGGCCATTGTAGTCAATCAGAGCCTTGAGTCCGGCCAACGCCATGTCCGGGCTGTCCTTCTCATAGCCGATCAAGGCCGAGATCTTGAACAGACGCAGATCCAAACGGTTGGGATTCAGCTCAATGGCCTTCTCAATGGCCTGGGTCGCCTTTCCGAACAGCTCGTCATCGTAGGACACAACCTGAAAATAGTTCACATCCCTTCCGAGCGTGTCCTTCAAAGTCAAGGCAGGAGCGTTGCCAAGATATTTGGTGGCATCCATGACCTCGATCGAAGAGGACTGGCTCTTGGTCAGATAGTACGTGAACTTGCCCAAAAGCATGTCCGTGTCCTCCGGATAATCCTTTCCCCAACGCTGGAGAAGGGTCTCTATACCCACACCGTCGGCACCAAGTTTGGAGACCAGCAGCTGATACCGGTCAAGATATTCCTTCTGCGTCGGTTTGGTCTGCGCCGAAAGAGGAAGAAAGGCCATGACGGCCAAAATCACTGATAATATCCTTTTCATATTCATAAACTTACACATCCATTTTGATTTTACGGCCCTGAGGGTGCAGGTTGTTGCATCTGGTGCCAAGATTCTTCACAAAACCGAGCGGGTGTCCGTCGAAACGGACCAACACAAAACCTTTCGGAGCATCTTTCAGGAATATACTGTCCCTGTGCAGGAACTTCAGAGCCGCTTCACGGTCCAGATCAGCCACCGGGTAACTTCCTTCCGGAAAGGCAAGACTCAAGGCCCAGTCCGCCGACGGCACCAGATCCCGTCCCTTCAGTTCACCTTTGGCCACTCCTGCCTGAATCGGGTGCAACGGATCAAGGGCGGTCACCTCGCGTGCGATGGATTCGGGAATATGTATGAGCAGATTTCCCTTTTTCCTTTCCGTGGCCCCCACGGCCGGTTTTCCGGGAAGCCGGAAGCCAGACGAGCCTGTGTTTTTCACCAGGGCCGAGACAAACTGCCCCTCGCCTTTCACGAATCCAGGCACGAGCAATCCTCCGGTCCTCGTGGCGATCACGCCCTGAAGCGCCGAATAATCATATTCATAAATTCCACCGCCCAATTCGTTTGCCGTCCATTCCATGATCGCGTCATTCTCAGCCTCCTCGAACGTGCATGTCGAATAGACAAGCACTCCGCCGTTCCGAAGAGACGGCCAGACATCGGCAAGGATTCTTTTCTGCCTCGTCGAACAAAGGTTGACCGTGCTTCCCGACCAGTCCTCCACAGCCTTCGCGTCCTTGCGGAACATTCCCTCGCCGGAGCACGGCACATCTGTCACTATGATGTCGAAAAAGCCTTCAAGGCATGCGAACGCCTTGGGGTCCACACTCGTGACCACCACGTTCGGGTCGCCCCACAAAGCCATGTTGTCAGCCAGAACGGAAGCCCTTGAGCGCATCACCTCATTGGAGACGAGAAGGAAACCATTCCCGAAAGCCATCCGCAACGATGCCGCCAGATCCGTGCTTTTCCCGCCCGGCGCGGCGCACAAATCCAGAACCCTGACCGGTCGGGAACAATCCCCGCAAATTGGAAGCAATTCTCTGAATATGCTCCCTACGACCATAGCCGAAGAGTCCTGGACGTAATAGCACCCGCAATGGAACAGCGGATCCAACGTGAATCTCGGCCTCTCACCGAGCATAAACCCGAACGGACTCCACGGAACCCTTTGGACATCTCCTCCAAAAAGGCCCTTGGTAAAGCCCTCGGGATCATCAACTTTGAAAGGATTGATCCGGACAGACACCGATGCAGGTTCATGAAAGGCTCCCACAGCGACCTCGGCTCTGCCGCTTCCTACCGCCCTGGCCAGAATGTCCCGCAGACAGATGTCGTCCAATCCTTGCATCTACTGGTTCCCGTCTAATTTCTCTTTCATCTTACGGAGAGTGTCCTCATCAATCCCGTCCGGCATCCTGCCTTCCGACATCGCCACGAGGCCGTCCACCATCTTGTTCATGGCCTCACGGATCTTTCCGCCAAGCATCATCTTCATCATCAGATTCAACTCGGCATGAAACTCGATGTAGAAGTCCGTCTTGGACGGGTCACCCGGCACGGCGTCGAAATGAAGCGTGCCTCCGAACTGGAACGGAGCCCCGTTGTCGATGAACTCGATGCTGGAGTACGGAGTCCTGTTCTTGACCATAACACCGATCTTGAAGCCCTGCACCGTCGCGGAGATCGTGTCATAATCCGCCTCGACATCCGCCTTCTTGTCCTCCGGAAGAAACTGGAGGAAATTACGCATGTCCACAAAGGCCATGTACAGTTCGAACGGCTGCTTTGAGACCAGTCCGTGTTTGCTTGCTATCTCTGTCATTATTATTATAATTACTTATTCCATTCCGAAGGGTTCGTCCTCCACTGACGCAGAACCTCGACATCAGACTCCTTGACGTAGCCAGTCGCAGTGGCTTCCTCAATCAGAGCGTCGTAGCAGGAAAGGGTCTTCAATCTCACACCCTCTTCCTCAAACCGCCGCGCCGCAAGGTCGAAACCATAAGTGAATATGGCGACCATCCCCAACACCTCGGCTCCCGCGTCGCGCAAAGCCTTCACGGCTGCAAGGCTGCTCATCCCCGTTGAGATAAGATCCTCGATCACAACCACTTTCGCACCTTTCGGGAGAACGCCCTCAATCTGAGAGCCGGTTCCGTGGTCTTTCGGTTTCGGACGCACGTAAACGAAAGGTTTCTCCATCCGGTCGGCGGCAAGGACTCCGTGAGCGATCGCTCCGGTGGCCACACCGGCCACAATCTCCGCGTCAGGGCACTCACTGACAGCTGTCCCGGCCAACCAACCTGCCACCTTGGAGCGAAGATCCGGATCGGAAAGTATCCTGCGGTTGTCACAATAAATCGGTGAATGCCAACCGGAAGCCCATGTGAAAGGCTCATCAGGCCTGAGCAGGACGGCTTTTATGCGGAGAAGCTCGGAAGCAAGTTTTCTGTCGATGTTTTCCATATTCATTGAAAATGATTCTTAACTTTGCACATAGCATACAAATATAATAGTTTTACGCCAATATCTTACTCACAGGATGCACAGAATTTACCTTGAAAATAGATGCATGATCATCTGCTCTCCTCAGGAGCAGGCCTTGTCCGACCCGAACTCCGTCGAACTTCATCTCGGAGAGAGCCCTGACATCACCTCCTTGGTGACAATGTTCGAGACATCGGACACGCTGGCCAGAATCTACATCCCGACGGAGGACATTGAGGAGACGTATAGACAGTTCTGTTCCAGGTTCAAGGAGGTAAACGCGGCGGGAGGACTCGTGTCGAACCGCCGGGAGGATGTGCTTCTGATACGCAGGAACGGCCTCTGGGATCTGCCCAAAGGACACCAGGAAGCGGGCGAGGACATCAAGGTGACCGCATTGCGGGAAGTCCGGGAAGAGACCGGTGTGGGTGATCTGGAACTCCGGAAGTTCATCTGCGTCACTGACCATTGCTACCGACGTGACGGAATATGGCACCTCAAGCACACATGGTGGTACGACATGCTCTACACCGATCCCGTGAATCTCACCCCACAGCGGGACGAGGACATCACAAAGGCAGCGTGGGTCGCCAGATCAGGGCTTTCCCCTTACCTGAAAAACACCTATCCGTCCATCGTGGAGGTGTTCAGGGAGGCGAGAATATAGAACATTCACGAACAGTGAAACCTTTTTCAGGCCGATTCCGTATATTAAAATATTGACTATAACGGTTGTTATCGAATATGAAACTTTCACAATTCCAATTCCTTCTTCCGAAGGAACGTGTGGCTCAGGAGCCGACAAGGTGGCGCGACGAATGCAGACTCATGGTCGTACACAAGGACACCGGAGAGATCGAGCACAGGATATTCAAAGACATCATCGACTATTTCGGGAAGGGCGACACTTTCGTGTTCAACGACACCAAGGTGTTTCCGGCCCGTCTCTACGGCAAGAAGGAGAAGACCGGAGCGGACATCATGGTTTTCCTGCTGAGGGAGCTCAACCGCGAGCAGCACCTTTGGGACGTGATCGTGGATCCGGCCAGGAAGATCCGAATCGGCAACAAGCTGTATTTCGGTGATGACCAGAGCCTTGTGGCGGAGGTCATCGACAACACCACCTCAAGGGGACGCACCCTGCGTTTCCTCTACGACGGCCCATACGAGGAGTTCAAGCGCTCCCTTTTCAGTCTCGGCGAGATCCCGGTTCCGAAATGGGTGAAGTCAAAGATTTCCCCTGAGGACAACGAGAATTACCAGACCATCTTCGCGAAGCATGAAGGGGCTGTCGCCGTCCCGGCCGCGGGTACGCATTTCAGCCGCGAGTTGTTCAACAGAATGATTCTCAAGGACATCGACAAGGCGTTCATCACAGAACACATGGGCATCGGCCAGTTCCGCAGGGTCGATGTGGAGGATCTGTCCAAGCATAGGATGGACTCCGAAAGGCTTATCATCACCCCGGAGGCCTGCGAGATCATCAACAAGGCCAAGAACGGAGGGCATAAGGTTCTTGCCGTCGGCACAACCGTGCTCAGAGGGCTTGAGACCTACGTCACCACGACCCATGAGGTCAAGCCTTACGACGGCTGGACGAACAAGTTCATCTTCCCGCCTTACGAGTTCTCCGTGCCTGACGCCGTGGTCTCCAACTTTCATCTTCCGGAATCCACGATGCTGATGGCAGTCGCCGCCTTCGGTGGCTTCGACCATGTCATGAATGCCTACAAGGTGGCCCTCGACGAGGGGTACCGATTCGGTCCATACGGAGACGCTTTGCTGGTCGTATAGATAAGGAAGACGCTCCCAAAAGTCACGAGACTCGGAGCGAAGCGACTCAAGGGGTTTGGGGAGTCCGCTCCCCAATGCCCCACCGGGGCTGTCACGGAGTGACTGGGAGTTGAACATGAATATATGTAAAAAAATAGGATGAAATCATCCTATTTTTTTACATAACAGTGCTGGAGAAGATCAACGGTGATGAAGCCGTCACATTCAAGAGTCGTGACAAGTCTGCTGACATGACTATACGTCCATTTCAGTTTCTCACACAACTCGTCCACGGAGATTCCACGATGACCCTTCAAGGTCGTGGCCAGCCGTAGGACATCATCATATTCAGTCCCTTCCAAGCTTCCCTTGTAATATTCCCCAACAGCGCTTCTGAAATCCTCTTTCTGGCCGACGCTTGCCTTGCCGAGCCCCAGACGCGAGATCAATTCGGCCAAATCCCCGATCTGTTCCGCCACATTCTCCCTGATGAGCAAGTTACAGCCTTGCGAGACCGGATCATCAATCCTGCCGGGCAAGGCATATACATCCCTGCCGTAGGAGGCGGCAAGCCGGGCTGTCATCATGCCTCCACCCTTGATCTTGGACTCTACCAAAATCGTCGCCCGGCATATTCCCGCGATGATCCTGTTGCGCCTAAGGAAATTGATTCTCACCGCCTCCGTGCCGGGAGGATAGTCCGTGACCAACGCACACCCCGGAGTAGATGCGATCGCCTCTCCAACCTCGCGGTTTCCGGACGGATAAAGGTCATCGACACCGGTCGCCATCACCGCCACCGTGGGAAGCCCGGACTCCAATGCCACACGATGCGCCGTGACATCCACTCCCAAGGCCAGTCCGCTCACCACCAACGGCTTGACCTTGGCACGGGACATGGCCGCCACAATCCTCCGGCACCAGTCCTTGCCATAGTACGTCAGCCCTCTCGTCCCCACCACGGCGACCTGAGGGAGTCCCTCGAACACGTCTTCGGGTGGTGATATTCCTTTATAATAAAGACCCAGTGGAGGATCCTCACACTCCATGAGCAAGGCAGGATAGCCCTTCTCCCCTATCCCGACGAACCGGCATCCGCTCCTCTGAAGATCCTCCAGCTCCATAGCCGCCGACTCGAACGCGCTTCCGGTGATCAGCGGAGCGTATTTCAACCTTGGGCGTGGCCCAAGAATCCGCCCAGCCTCCTCCGGCTTCCTGAACACCTCCTCCGCGCCTCCCGCCTCCTCGACAAGCCTCAACCCTATCTTCGGCTCAAACCCGAAAATCCTGTTCAGGGCACAAAGTCCGGCCCTCTCTTCAAACGACATTTCCATAAACGATTCTTTCTTCCATCTCCCATGAAGACGATGCCACGTCCACACGGAAGAGCAGCCGCAATTTGCCATCTTTTGCGGAATCCGAGGGGGTTTGAAGCGAAAATATTTACGTTTCTTTTGAATATTTCTGTTTTTTATCATGCCGGGACGCATCCCACGAAGTTTTATTTTCCTATCTTTGACACCATGATATTCATAGACACACATTGTCATGTCTCTGACGAAGCCTTTTCCGGAGAGGAGGAGGCCTACATCGCCAGAGCCAGAGAGGCGGGCGTGGACCTCATGCTGCTACCGGACATCGACAGCTCGGAACGTCCGGACATGTTCGCCCTCGTGGACAAACACCCTGACACTCTTCGTCCGATGATCGGCCTCTACCCCGGCTCGGTCGGAGAGGGCTGGAAGGCCGAGATTGACGACATGGTGCGGTTTCTTGACAGGTGGGAGGCCGAGACAAGACGAAAGGTCGTGGCTGTGGGAGAGATAGGCCTTGACTACCACGAGGGGAAAGAGTTTGCCAGAGAGCAGAAAGAAGCCCTTGAATGGCAGCTGGATTTCGCCGCGCGAAGGGGTCTGCCTGTCAACATCCACCTCCGCGACGCGATGGGCGATTTCCTGGAGATAATAAGGAGGCACAAAGGTTTGAGAGGGAATATGCACGCCTACAGCGGCAGCATCGAGTCATTCAGGGAGCTCCAGCGGCTCGGTGACTGGTACATAGGCGTGGGCGGAGTCGTCACATTCAAAAACGCGGGCCTCGCGGAGGTTGTCAGGGATGTTCCGCTTGACCGGATCGTGCTGGAGACCGACGCCCCTTACCTTACCCCTGTTCCGTTCAGGGGAAAACGCAATGAAAGTTCCTGCATACCTCTGATCGCCGCCAAGATCTCCGAACTGAAAGGCGTGACGCCGGAGGAGGTCGCGGGAATCACAACCGACAACGCGAAAAATCTTTTCGGAATATGAAAAAATCCTCCATCCTGATGATTTACACAGGTGGCACGATCGGCATGAGGCAGGATCCTCAGGATCTCACTCTCAAACCGTTCGACTTCCACCAGATCCTTGAGGAAGTGCCGGAACTGAAGAAATTCGCGATCCGGATCGACTCCTACACATTCAATCCGCTGATCGACTCCTCAGACGTGGAGCCCTCCTTCTGGCAGGCACTGGCCTCACTGATCCACAAGCGTTATGAGGAATATGACGGATTCGTCGTCCTGCACGGAACGGACACGATGGCATATTCGGCGTCAGCGCTGAGCTTCATGCTTGAGAACCTGGCGAAGCCCGTCGTGTTCACCGGAAGCCAGCTGCCGATCGGAGTCCCGCGCACCGACGGCAAGGAGAATCTGATCTCCGCCGTGGAGATCGCTTCGGCCAAGGACAGCGAAGGCCACGCGCGGGTGCCGGAGGTAAGTATATTCTTCAATTCCAAGTTATTGAGAGGCAACCGGTCGATCAAGGTAAGTTCAGAGGACTTCAGCGCCTTCCATTCACCGAACTGTCTTCCGCTTGCGGAAGCCGGAATCAGCATCAAGTACAATGACAGCGTCATACGCAAGCCGGTCCGCTGGGACGACCCCTTAAGGATCAGCACCAGTCTGGACACAAGAGTGTCAATCCTGAAGGTACATCCCGGCATCACTCCGCAGGTCATGAAGTATTTCCTCTGCGGCCCGGACATCCGCGCCGCCATCATCGAGACCTACGGCTCAGGCAACGCCCCGTCCAGACAATGGTTTCTGGACATCGTCAAGGAGGCCTCCGGAATGGGAAAGGTTCTGATGAACGTGACACAGTGTCTGTCAGGGACCGTCAATATGGACATATATGCCACCGGAAAGGCTCTGGAAAAGGCCGGAGTGGTCTCAGGAGTGGACATCACGACCGAAAGCGCGCTCGCGAAACTGTTCTATCTGATGGGAAAAACTCCTGACAACGAATGGGTGGAGTCCATGCTCGGAGACAACCTGCAAGGAGAAATTTCCTTATAATTATTGCCATTTGGAAATAATTTAGTAAATTGCAACGGTTTTTTAGAAGGTTTTTGGCCTCCGGAAGCCGCAAGGAAAGATAACTAGTTAATACATTATCAATTAAAATTAAACACACAAAAACAGTTATGAAAAAGTTTTTCATGTTTTTGGCAGTAGCAGGTGTTCTCACCTTCACTGCAAACATCGCATCCGCTCAGGATCAGCCAGCCGCTGACAACGCAGCCGCAACAGAGCAAGTTGAGACCGCGGCCGCCCAGCCAATGACCGCTGAGGACCTCCTCAAGGGTACCGGCGAGGACGTTCCTATGCACCAGCAGATCAAGACCTACTTCATCCAGGGAGGTCCTGGCTTCATGTCCATGATCCTTCTCTGCCTCATCATCGGTCTTGCGCTCGCCATCGAGAGAATCCTTTATCTCTCATTCTCAAAGACCAACACCAAGAAGCTTATCAAGAATGTAGAGGCGGCTCTCGCACAGGGCGGCGTAGAGAAGGCAAAGGACGTTTGCCGCAACACCAAGGGCCCGGTTGCCAGCATCTTCTACGATGGTCTCAACCACTACAATGAGGGTATCGATGTTGTCGAGAAGAGAATCACCTCCGCCGGTGGCGTTCAGATGAGCCTCATGGAGAACAACCTCTCATGGATCGCCCTGTTCATCGCCCTTGCGCCTTCACTCGGATTCTTGGGAACTGTAATCGGTATGGTACAGGCCTTCGACGCCATCGAGGCCGCGGGTGACATCTCCCCTAACATCGTTGCCGGAGGTATGAAGGTCGCCCTTATCACCACCGTCGGCGGTCTTATCGTCGCCATGATTCTCCAGGTGTTCTACAACTATATTCTTTCCAGAATCGACGCTCTCTCTATCGACATGGAGAACGCTTCGATCGACCTTGTTGACGTTCTTGCAAAGAACGAGAAGAAATAATTTGTAGCGACAATTTTTAGAATCTGATTATAATGAATAAGATATTCAAAATAACCGGATGGGTATTGGGTCTGCTCGGAATCGTCTTTGGAATCCTGGCCTTCGTCAACGGAGGCGGAGCCATTGACATTCTCCTCAGGTACACTTACGTGCTGTTCATCGCGGCCGTGGTCATCTGGATCGGACTCTCGATATTCATCTCCGGCAGGAACAACCCTAAGAACCTGCTCAAGGCCGCCGCCGTGGTGGTCGGCATCGCGGTTCTGGTTATCCTGGCATATGTGCTCTCATCAGGAGATCCTGCACTCAATGTCAAGACACAGCCTACCACACAGTGGCTCAAATTGACTGACACAATGCTTCTTCTGACCTACGTCCTCGGTGGCGCCGCGATCGTCGCCATCATCGTGGGTGCCGTCAGAGACGCGATCAACAACAAATAACATCAAGCTATGGCAAGAAAAACACCGGGACTGAACACACAATCGACAGCCGATATCGCGTTCCTTCTGCTCTGCTACTTCCTGATGACGTCCACCATGGACCAGCAGTCAGGTCTGCAGCGCCGTCTCCCTCCTATGCCTGACCAGAATCAGAAGACGGAAGACACGAAGGTCAACAAGCGTAACATCATCATCGTGAAGATCAACTCTTCCGACAGACTGTTTGCCGGTGACCAGATCTTGGATGTTAGCCAGCTCAAGGACAAGATCAAGGAATTCATCACAAACCCGAGCAACGATCCGAACCTTCCGGAAAGGGAGATGAAGATGATCGAGGGTTACGGTGAATATCCGGTTTCCAAGGGAGTCATCTCACTTCAGAATGACCGTGGAACCAGCTACAGAGCCTACATCGCTGTTCAGAACGAACTCGTGAAGGCCATCAACGAAGTCCGTGACGACTTCTGCAAACAGAACTACGGCAAGGCCTACGCCTTCCTCACAGAAGATCAGCAGAAGATTGTCAGGGAAGCTATTCCACAGAACATTTCCGAGGCCGAGCCTAAGGACGTTACCAAAAAGTAAAACAGGAGGACAAGACAATGCCTAATTTTAAAAGAAGTGGTAAAAAAGAAATGCCGGAGTTGGGAACCAGCTCAGACATCGTGTTCATGTTCCTGTTCTTCTTCATGGTAACCTCACAGCTCCGTTCCACGGAGGTCAAGGTAAGAGTTAGACTTCCAGAGGCCACAGAGGTCGCCAAGCTTGAAAGAAAGGATTTGGCTTCATACATCTACATCGGTTCCCCTACCGCTCAATATCAGAGCCAGTACGGTACCGAGGCGCGTATCCAGCTGAATGACTCTTTCAAGACAACGAACGACATCCGTGACTTCATAGCCGCCGAGCGCGACGCGATGAGCGAGGCTGACCGCCAGTTGATGCAGGTCTCAATCAAGGCAGACGAAGACGCAAGAATGGGTATCGTGACGGACGTGAAGCAGGAGCTTAGGCGCTGCTCCGCCCTCAAGATCATGTACGCTGCCAGAAAGACAGAGAAAAAGTAAACATTCTTGAAATACATTTAGAGAGGGATTGGCCGACAGGTCAGTTCCTCTCTTTTGTGATTGTTCACCGAGTCTCGAAGTGACTGATCAAACAATGTCGGTTCGACATACTCAGTGACCGAATTATCCGAATATTCAAAAAGGTCTTTGACCACCGTAAATTTTATACTATCTTTGTGAGATTGAATCAAATGTCTTAAAAATATGGTAACGAGGAGCAAAGTGAAGGACCTTCTCAAGGCGACTCCGGGACAGGAAGTTCTCGCAAAAGGTTGGGTAAGGACCAAAAGAGGTAACAAACAGATCAAGTTCATCGCCCTTAACGATGGCTCGACGGTAAATAATATACAGGTAGTGGCTGACATGGCCAACTTCGATGAGGCGCTCATAGCGAAGATCACTACCGGCGCGAGCATCAGCGTGACCGGAGACCTGATCGAGTCAGTCGGCAGTGGCCAGGCCGTCGAGATCCAGGCAAAGGAGATCGAGGTGTTGGGCGAATGCGACCCTGTAAGGTACCCGCTACAGAAGAAGAACACTTCTCTTGAATATCTCCGCACGGTGGCTCATCTCCGTCCGAGGACCAACACTTTCGGAGCGGTGCTGAGAATCCGTCACGCCATGGCGTTCGCTATCCACAAATTCTTCAACGACAAGGGATTCGTCTATCTCAACACACCTCTTATCACCGAGTCTGACGCCGAGGGTGCAGGTGATATGTTCCAGGTGACCACACTCAACCTTGAGAACGTGCCTAAGAAAGAGAACGGAAAGGTTGACTTCAGCAAGGATTTCTTCGGAAAGAAGACGTGCCTTACCGTGAGCGGCCAGCTGGAGGGCGAGCTTGGAGCGACCGGCGTGGGAGAGATCTACACTTTCGGACCCACATTCAGGGCCGAGAACTCCAACACTCCAAGGCATCTCGCGGAGTTCTGGATGATCGAGCCGGAGATGGCGTTCTACGACATCAACGACAACATGATCCTCGCTGAGGAGTTCGTGAAATTCCTCGTGCAGTACGCTCTCGACAACTGTGCGGACGACCTGAAGTTCCTCAACGACAAGTACGATGACGGTCTGATCGAAAGGCTCAAGAGCGTCCTTGGAATAGATTTCCAGAGAGTGACCTACACGGAGGCCGTGGAAATTCTCGAAGAGGCTGTCAGGAACGGGCAGCAGTTCGAGTACCCGGTTCACTGGGGAACGGACTTCCAGAGCGAGCACGAGCGGTTCCTCGTGGAGAAACACTTCGGCAAGCCGGTGATCCTCACAGACTTTCCTAAGGACATCAAGGCCTTCTACATGAAGCAGAACGAGGACGGAAGGACAGTCCGCGGAATGGACGTGCTCTTCCCGAAGATCGGCGAGATCATCGGCGGATCAGAGAGAGAAGCCTCATTGGAGAAACTCGAGCAGAGAATCGACGAACTCAAGATGAGCCGCAAGAACCTCGAATGGTACATCGACACCCGCAGGTACGGAACCGTGCCTCACAGCGGATTCGGACTCGGATTCGAGAGACTGCTGCTCTTCGTCACCGGCATGGCCAACATCCGTGACGTGATTCCGTTCCCGAGGACACCGAAGAACGCCGAATTCTAAAAATCAACGAATATGTTAGTGATCGGAATAGCCGGAGGCTCAGGTTCCGGAAAGACCACGGTCGTCAACGCGATAACCGAGAAACTCAAGGAAAGGGTTGTGGTGATCCCGCAGGACTCCTACTACAAGGATTCCAGCCATCTCCCCTTGGAGGAGAGGCAGCAGATCAACTTCGACCATCCGGACGCCATCGACTTCAAGCTTCTCTGCGGACAGCTTAAAGACCTCAAGAACGGCAAGGCAATAGAGCAGCCGGTATATTCCTACATCACTTGCTCAAGATCGAAGACTGAGACCGTGACCGTGGAACCGGCGGAGGTCATCATCATCGAAGGCATTCTGGTGTTCACCTGCAAGGAGTTGCGGGACCAGATGGACATCAAGATATTCGTGGACGCCGATGACGACGACCGCCTGATGAGGGTCATGGCAAGGGACATTCTGGAAAGGGGCAAGACAGTCGAGACGGTGATCGAAAGGTACACGAAGACCGTCAAGCCGATGTACCTCCAGTTCATCGAGCCGAGCAAGCGCTATGCTGATTTGATCATCCCTCAAGGAGGGCATAACAAGGTCGCGATCGACATCATCTCTGCGACTATAGAGAAATCATTGAGGGAACAAGGGAGAAACAGGTAAGCCGCCGGATTCCGGACCGGATATATTCATTGATGCTATGAAGAGCGACGACAGGGCAGGACTTTACATCACCATCATATTCCATCTGATGGTTGTGATTGTGTTGCTCGTCTGTCAGATCTCTTCCGCTCTGAAGAGGGAAAACACGTTCGTGCTTGACTTCTCCAAACAGGAAAAGGTTGAAAAAGAGCGTGCCGAGCGCAACCTCAAGGAAGAGGTCAGCGAAAGGCTCGACAGGATGCTGGCGGAGGCCGCCGGCGTACCGGTCAGGAATGTCGCGGTGGACAGGGGCGCTCTCAAGGATGACCGCAACACCAACGCCGAGGAACTCTACAGAGAGGCCGAGAAGCTGGCGCAGGATCTGAAGAACGGGCCGAAGCTTGACGAGCCGGACGAGGATTATGCGGCGGTCAGCGAACCGGTCCGGCAAAAGGAGGAACAGAAAAAATCCTCATACAATGGACCGTCGGTCGTCTCCTACGAGCTTGAGGGAAGAAAGGCCAGCAAGCTTTCCATACCCGCGTACAGATGCCTCGGAGCCGGTCATGTGACGGTGGTCATCACAGTCGATCCTTCCGGGAAAGTGCTCAACGCCAAGATCCAGGACGAGGTGTCGTCCGATGACAGGTGCCTCAGGGACTTCGCGGTAAGAGCCGCCAGACTTTCACGGTTCTCCGCTTCAGGGACAGCCCCGGCCAGACAGGTGGGAAACATCGTTTATTTGTTTGTGGCCCAATAATATTTCTTATCTTTGCGGTTAAGGCTGATGAACAGAAAGACACTGACCATACTTATCGCGACGGCGGTGATCCTCATCGGAGGGATCGCCTTCGCGGTGGCGAGGTTATACTCAGAGACAGGTTCCGGTACGGTCGATGGCTCGCGCTTTCTGGAGGACCACCAGTTGGTCAAGGCTGTGCCGTCAGACGCGGCCGTCGTTGTGTGCTTCAGGAATTTCGGACACGCAAGCGAGCTTCTTGGCGACTCTCTGGCTGTCTTCGGGGAATTGGCCTCCAACAAGTTTGACAAGATCTCCGCCACCCAGGCCGGAAGCCTCAAAAAGGCTCCGGCCATCATGTCGGTACACTATAGCAAGGACATGCCACCGCTCTTGATCCTTGAGGCCGGGAAAGCCCTCGCCGACAGCACTGCGGAACTAAGGAACCTTCTCGCCGCGGCGGATTCCTCTGGACTGCAGACCAGAATCAATGGGAACCTGCTTCTGATCTCCTCGTCGGAGACAATCATAAACTCATCGGTCAGACATCTTGAGGAGGGACATAGCATACTGGAGGCAAAGGGGTTCACGGAAATCGCCTCGGCTTGTACGGCGACCGGAGATGACGTGATCTTCTTCTCCAACGCCTATGCGGACAACATTCTGGGATCATTCATGTCCAGAAAGCACCGGAAAGCCCGCTCTTTCATCAAGGATCTTTCAGAATGGACGGCATTTTGCGTCACAGGCCATTCCGAGGCCGGAGCGGGAATGCGGGGGACCTTGCTCTACAGTAACGATCCCTACTATTACCTGAATGTCCTCAGCCATGCCGGCCCGTCCTCCGTCGAAATCGCTGACGCTGTGCCCGGGAATGTCGATTTCATTATGGACATCCCGATCGGAAACATCACCGCCTACATCAAGGCCTACAGGAATCACCTTGATTCCAGAAGTCGTCTCGACAAATACGAATCCGTCCTTCAATCCCAGAAAAAGACTACCGGAAAGAATGCGGAGGAATGGGCTCAATCTCTTGACATCAAGGAAGTAGCTGTCGTCAACCTGCATTTCGGTGAGAAAGTGCGGCGGATCCTCATGCTCAGACCCGGAACCAGACAGCCGGCGGAGAAAGTAAGCGGGATGAGTTGCGCCGGTTTCGCCCGCACGGTGTTCGGGGAAGCATTCTCCGGAGATGATGAAAGTACCTGCGCATCGGTCGGAAAGTGGATTGTCATCGGAGCGGCGGAATGTGTGGGGAAATATTCAGAGACAGATTTTCTGCAGGAAACGCTTGCCGTCAGATTGAAGTCGGAGGGACTTGACAGGATTCCGCAGAAGAACTGCGGAGCATGGATGTACCATTCGCTCAGCGAGGATCCCAATCTGCTGGACGCCAACTTCTCCCCTATGATGGCCAAGGGGCTCAGGAATATTCTTAAAGGTGCGGCGTACGTGCCTGTGGTTCTGTCCGTGGTCTCAGACGGCGGACAGCTGGCCCTTAACTTCAACCTCGACAGGGTAGAGGTGAGCAAGGGTACGGCTGCCCTGTCCTCGGCAAGGGACACAACCGTGGTTGTCCCGGAAGGGCCTTTCAAAGTCCTGAACTGCGCCACCGGGAAGACCAACACCCTCTACCAGAACAGCCACCTGTCAATATGCCTGCGAGACGAGAACGGCAAGGATGTCTGGGGCGTGCCGTTCAAGTCGAAGATCCGCGGCTACGTCCAGGAAGTCGATTACTACAACAACGGAAAGATCCAGTACCTGTTCGCGGCCGGATCACAGATGTTCCTGATTGACAGGCTCGGACGCTTCGTCTCAGGATTCCCTGCCGAGACAGGCAAGAAAATTGCGGCAGGACCTGCCGCGTACGATTTCACGGGAGCCAAAGGCTACACAGCGATGCTCCTTCACACAGACAACACCGTAGGCTATTATGACCTGCACGGGAAGCAGGTTCCTTCCTGGAAAGGGATAACGGCCGATGAGACGATAAAGAGCCTTCCCGAGCTTCTGGAAGGGAATGGTAAAAAATACTGGGTGGTCAGGACATCAGCCCAAAGCATGGTTTTCCCGTTCAGCGGCGGAGAGCCTTTGATAAAGGGCGAGGGCAACAAGATGATCCGGCCGGACAGCAAGATCGAGATCACGGACAAAGGGTTCAGAGCGGTTTGTTACGATGGCAAGGAAAGAACCTTCAAGCCCGGCAAATAAAAACGAACATTATGAACGAATTCAGATTCGAATCTGTGAACAAGCTCCTTGAAGAGAGCTTCAGAAAAAATTGGGACAGGCTTGCGCTTTCCAACTATCAGGGAGTGAGCCTATGCTACAGGGACGTGGCAAGACGCATCGAGAAACTGCACATCGCATTCGAGAAATGCTTTCTGCACAAAGGCGACAAGGTGGCCATCTGCGCCCGCAACCAGGTGAACTGGGCGGTGAGCTATCTGGCCGCGATGACCTACGGAGCCGTGCCGGTGCCGATCCTCCACGAGTTCAAGCCCGGGAATATTCATTACCTTGTCAATCACTCGGAGGCCAAGGTCCTCTTTGTGGATGACGTTGTCTGGGAGGGTCTCAGCGCCGACGAGATGCCGGGACTGTTCGCGGTGGTGCGCATCAACACCTTCCAGCTGCTATATTCAAAGGTTCCCCGCATCACGGAGGCAAGGGAACACATGAATGAATATTTCGGCAAACGCCACCCCAACAGCTTCGAGCCGGAGGACCTCAACTACTACAAGGACTCCCCCAACGAGCTGGCGCTGATCAACTACACCTCCGGAACCTCCGGTTTCTCCAAGGGTGTGATGATCCCTTACAGGGCGCTTTGCTCCAACATTCAGTTCGCGAAGCACGTGCTTCCGGAACTGAACAACCAGACGAACGTGGTGGCCATGCTCCCGTCCGCCCACATGTACGGAATGATGTTCGAGTTCCTCTTCGAGATGACGATCGGGGCCCACGTGCATTTCCTGACAAGGGTGCCGAGTCCGAAGATCATCATGCAGGCTTTGGCCGAGGTCAAGCCGAACATCATCGTCGCTGTGCCTCTGATCATCGAGAAGGTCTATAAGTCCAAGATCCAGAAGATTGTGGAAAAGGGTAGCGTGAAGACCTTGCTCAAGGTGCCGGTGATCGACAAGATGATCCAGAAGAAGATCTGCGGAGAACTCGTGAGCGCGTTCGGAGGCAACTTTGTGGAAGTCATTATGGGCGGCGCGGCGTTCAACAAGGAAATCGAGAAATTCTTCTGGGACATAGCGTTCCCTTACACTGTCGGCTACGGCATGACGGAATGCGCCCCGATCATCACCTACGCGCACTACGATGACAAGAGGCTCTACTCCTGCGGAAAGGCGGCTTTGAACATGTCCATCCGCATCGACTCCCCTGACCCTGAGAACATCGAGGGCGAGATCCAGACCTACGGCCCTAACATCGCTCTGGGTTACTACAAGAACGAGGAGGCCACCAAAGACCTCTTCACGGAGGACGGATGGCTCAGGACCGGAGACATGGGCATCATCGACAAGGACGGATACCTCTACATCAGAGGCCGTTATAAGTGTATGTTCCTCGGACCGAACGGCCAGAACATCTATCCAGAGGAGCTTGAGTCCGTGATCAACTCGTTCGCTTATGTCGTTGACTCGCTTGTCATCGAAGACAATGGAGGTCTGACAGCGTTGGTTTACCCGGACTACCATCTGGGCGAACTGGACGGAATGAACCGCGATGATCTGGAGAAGACCCTGACATCACAGCTTCCGGAAATCAACAGGGAGATCCCTAATTACGCACAGATCAAGAAGATCGAGTTTATGCCGGAGGACTTTGAGAGAACACCTAAGAAGAGCATCAAGAGATACCTCTACCAAAGAAACAAATAATGGAGAAATTCGACCAGCGATACCTTGAGATGGCCGAGATCTGGGCCAGGAACTCCTACTGCAAGAGACGGCAGGTCGGAGCGATTCTGGTCAAGGACAGGATGATCATCTCCGACGGCTACAACGGGACGCCGTCCGGATTCGAGAACGTCTGCGAGGACGAGAACGGAGCCACAAAGCCATACGTCCTCCATGCCGAGGCCAACGCCATCACCAAGGTCGCGAAGTCAGGCAACAGCAGCCTCGGGGCGACCCTCTACGTGACGGCCTCCCCGTGCATCGAATGCTCGAAACTGATCATTCAGGCAGGCATAAAAAGAGTCGTCTATAAGGATGAATATCGCCTCACGGACGGAGTTGACCTGCTCCGCAAGGCTGGAATCAAAGTTGAAAAGATAGATTAGGATGAAACGAATATCTTCCATCTGGATCGCCATTATGGGAATAGTCGTGGGCGCGCTGATTGTGCTGGCCTACAACGCCTACAGCCAGAAAAGGAATATGCTCCGTGTACAATACGGAGACTGGCGCAAGCTGAATCTGATCCTTGACCAGATCGACAAGAACTATGTTGACACGATCAATGTCGGGAAAGTCACCGATGCGGCCATCACCGCCGCGTTGGCTGAGCTGGACCCTCATTCAGTCTATATGCCACCTGTCGAGCTGACCGAGGCCGAGACCGATCTGGCCGGCAATTTCGATGGAATCGGCATCCAGTTCAACGTTCCTAACGACACGGCCATCGTGCTGGAAGTCATCCCGGGAGGCCCGTCCGAGAAAGTCGGACTTCAGAAGGGCGACAGGATCCTCAAAGTCGGGGACAAGGACATCGCCGGAGTGAAATTTCCTCAGGACAGTATGGTCCGCAGGATGAAGGGTCCGGCCGGGACAAAGGTCACGGTCACTGTCGGCAGAGGCAACGAGACAATTCCGTTCGAGATCACAAGAGGGAAGATTCCGATGCACTGCGTGGACGCTTCGTTTATGATCAACGACACCACCGGCTACATCAAGCTCTCCAAGTTCTCCAGAACGACATTCACGGAGTTCTCACAGGCCAGCGCCACACTGCTCGGGGAAGGGATGAAGAAGCTGATCTTCGACCTGCGTGACAACACCGGCGGCTATTTCGACCAGGCCCTGCTGCTTTGCGACATGTTCCTCAAGAAAGGAGACGAGATTGTCTACATGCAGGGACTACACCGCAAGAAGGACGACTACAAGGCCGACGGCAAGGGCCTCCTTCAGGACATAGCCCTGACGGTACTGATCAATGAGTCAACGGCCTCCTCAAGCGAGATATTCGCCGGGGCGATGCAGGACAACGACCGTGGCCTCATCATCGGACGGCGCTCGTTCGGCAAGGGTCTCGTGCAGGAGCCGGTCTATTTCAGCGATGGATCCGGAGTGCGACTGACTGTGGCAAGGTTCTACACGCCATCAGGCCGCTGCATCCAGAAGCCATATTCAGAGGATTATCAGTACGACATCTACAAGCGCTACGCCGACGGAGAGATGTACGACGCTGACAGCATCAAGGTTGACTCCACGGCCGCCTACAAGACAGTGGCCGGAAGGACGGTCTATGGCGGTGGCGGCATCATCCCGGACGTGTTCGTGCCGGTGGACACCACCAGAGCCACGAATTTCTTCATCGCCTGCAACAAAAAAGCGACGCAGATGAGATTCGCATCGGCGATGTTCGACAAATACAAATCGCGGCTCTCCGAAATCGACAATGACGCCGAACTTGGAATATTCCTGGACAGAATGAATATCCCGTCCGCATTCCGTGAATATGCCTCCTCGAAGGACGGCATCACCTGCACGCAAAAAGAATGGGAAGAGACTTCTGAATATCTCCTCCCACAACTCCGTGCCCTTGTCGGGCGGTATTCCAAACTCGGTGAGAACGCCTTCTACAAGATGTACCTCAACATCGACCCGACCCTTCAAAAGGCTATTGAATCGGACTCACACATTCGCTATTGAGATTTAAGGAGATCCCTAAAAAGACATAGCGATAGAATCACTAAAGATTTTGTCACTGTCAGTACGCATCCTGACGGTGATCAAGTGCCCACCAGGCGTGGAAGGCGTCTTCTCAAAACACAGACGGAACAACGGGTATGGAGAGTCGTAGCCAAGAAGTATCAAGTCCTCGGGCGTGACATCCGACAGCATTTTGTCTATCGGGTGACACGTGAGTTTCTGACCGTTTATGGTGCCAACACTATTCCCGATAAATTTTCCCGCATAATTGACGAATGAAAGGGACACATTATTGACAGAGAAGACATAATAGTCTCTGTAGCCGCTTGAGATGAATTTGTACGGCGAGAAGGATATGAACCGGCATAGGTCATTCAGACTCTCTCCCGCCGGATGATTCTCGTCAAAGTCTTTGTCTGATGTGACAGTTATCTCTGTGAAGTCCTCAGAGATATAACAACTGCCAGAAAAATCCACGTTATTTATCACACCCACCTTTTGATTGTATGAAAGGTCGTTATGCTTTCTGCACAGACTCTCATACTTGAACGCGTCCTTGCCGTCCATCAGGAAAGTATATCTTTTCGCCCTATCCGTCTGCACGGGCCTGACATTTATAACAATCCTGCTTGAAGTCGCCTCCAGACTAATGGCCTTGATGTCCATATAAGTGGTCACATAGGCTGGGCAATTCCTCAACACGGATCCACAGCATCCAGACAAGCCGATCATAGGCAAAATCAGCAAAACAATCCTAATCAGTCTTAACGGGTTTATCATAAGTAATTGTGTTAAATAGATACCAATATTTCTCATTTTGAGGAGTACCTGAATAATCATAGCTTACGCCTTCATTAGTCTTAAAAATTCCAGACACAAAAAACCATTACTATTCCCAAGCCACCCCCAATTACAATGGACAATATTCTGCGTTTTATCAATTCTGCCTTCTGGCGAAGTGTAATTTCTAATTTTATATCCATCTATAACCCAAGCGTGCCCATCCACTATTCCTGCCACGGCAGACATAAAAACAGGGCAGCCACTATCCAATGATTTCATCACAGTATTTTCATTGTAGCCCCATTTAAGATTAACGTTATTATAGCCCAACAAGTCAAAAGTACTTTTAGCCTTAGACGGCAATGCAAATCCAAATGAAATCCCAAAGATTTTCCCATAATACACGTCACATGCATTTCTTGAAGACAAAAAGCGAATGTAATTCTTAGCTATACCCAGAGAGTCCTCTGAATTATCCACATCATGAATATTACGAACCGCTTTAAGCAAAGAATAATCTATTTTAACTCCATTGCATATCAAATTTGGGTATTCGTGATAGGCCACAATCTGTCCCACAGCAATCGGTACACATCCAGCAGGAGCCTTTTCTCGCTTAAACCATCCAACCTTTGGGCACAAATCATTAAAAGGACTTCCTTGATTCCATATCGTTTCCAATTTACAATCGACATTTTTAGACACTATCCATCTATTATAATCAACACTATCAGGTTCTGGGAATGGCATATCCACAAAAGTTGTGTCAATCGATGCGTAAGATGCGTAAGATTAACATAAACCAGCAACAAAGTTCTCTTCAGAACATGTCCCAACATATCCTGCGGAACTCATCTCATTATATTGGTTTTCGAAAATGTCATCATCATCGCTTGGCTCGTATGAGCAGTATGGTTCAAAATTATCACACGTGATAACTCCCTTTTCCGTTACTGCCAAGACTTCATCATCTATTCTTCTATCAGCTGCAAGAATAGCATAACCACCATCATCAGGAAAGTTTAACGCATACAGCAAAGGTGTTTCTTCGTTAGCACTTCTTGTGGAAATTCCTCTATGTGGTATTGATATTACATTATCAAAATCCAAACCAGAACATCTTGTCGTTGGTTCGCCTATAGACTCTAAAAAAGTCTTTAGATTATCTATGGCCTCAGCAACAGGAATAACATAATGAGAGTCACAAATTTCCTCAGGATTATGCGGTTGATCAACACTATCATTGACACCTTCGCACCCTAATAGAATAAAAGATAAAAGAGTTAAACCAAGTAATAATCTTCTCATAAAACAACATCGTTTGAACAAGGACAAATATAGTCAAACGTTTTAAAATAGCAATACCAATAAGAAAAGTTTCAGAGAGAACTACTTTTACGATGTGCGAGAATTTACCGTGGTGGTAAAACACCTGATTATCAATAAAATAATCTACCATACTTCCGGGGGTTAGGGCGGGGAATATAGTAGATCATCGCACTGGTAATCAATCACTTATCCACCACGGGAATCTATGGAGACACAGGTACAGTGACAACAGGCTCAGCGACCTCGGCGGCAGATGAGACACTCATACACAAGATTATGCACTGCCTGAAAAAGGCTATTGAATCGGACTGACGTAGTCTTTGACATCCTGGCCGGTGACGGGATTGCCGCCGAGGATCATCAGGCGCTCCACCACATTGCGGAGCTCGCGGATGTTTCCGGTCCAGGACTTCTCCTGAAGCATCGCAAGGGCCTCGGAAGAGAATGCCTTGACAGGCATCCCGGACTCAGTGCTGATCTGATTGACAAAATATTCAGTCAGCAGAGGAATGTCTGACTTTCTTTCGTTCAGAGAAGGGACCTTGATCACGATCACGCTGAGGCGATGGTAAAGGTCTTCCCTGAAGTTGCCCTTAGCGATCTCGTCCTGAAGGTTCTTGTTCGTGGCGGCGACGACCCTCACGTCCACGATTATGTCCTTGTCGCTGCCAACCCTTGAAAGCTTCTTTTCCTGAAGGACACGAAGGACCTTCGCCTGGGCGGCAAGGCTCATATCCCCGATCTCGTCAAGGAAGAGCGTGCCGCCGTCAGCCTGCTCGAACTTGCCTTTGTGCTGTTTGATGGCCGAGGTGAACGCACCTTTCTCGTGGCCGAACAGTTCACTTTCAATCAGTTCCGAAGGAATGGCCGCACAGTTCACCTCGATGTAAGGCATCGCGCTGCGGGAACTCTGCTCGTGGAGGCTTCTGGCCACCAGTTCCTTACCGGAACCGTTAGGGCCGACGATGAGCACACGGGCATCCGTCGGGGCAACCTTCGAGATGATGTCGAGCACGTGCCGGATCGGTTCTGACTCACCTATCATCCGCTGTCCGTAAACCTTCTTCTTAAGGCTCTTGTTCTCGGAGATTATTGTGGCCTTCTCCGAGGCGTTCTTGATGGTGATCAAGATCCGGTTCAGATCCAATGGCTTCTGGATGAAATCGAAAGCGCCTTTCTTGATGCACTCCACCGCCGTGTCGATGTCTCCGTGACCGGAGATCATCACGATCGCCGAATCTATGCCCTCGGCGACCATCTTGTCCAGAACCTCGGTTCCGTCCATTCCCGGCATCTTGATGTCACAGAAAATCACATTGTATCTTTCCTTGTCCACCATCGCAAGGGCGGTCGCGCCGTCCTCGGCCACATCCACATCATAGCCCTCGTCCCCGAGGATTTCCTTCAGAGAGTTCCTGATGGCCCTCTCGTCATCTACAATCAATATCTTCATAGAAATTCGTCTTTGTTCTTACCTATAAATCGCACATCCCGTTTCCGCGGAACCCACTCCTCCGGATAACGGTAATATTACTTGTTCTGGAATGATATTCCGTAATACAAATATCGGACAAATTTCTTTCTTTGGGAAATGAAAGGATAACTTTGAAGCAGTTTTGATTTGTCTGTTTGTTTGATGATTGTTTCACCCCAAAGAACATTTCAAGTAACCTTCAAAAAAAATAACCTGCATCACTTAAGGGCATTATCCGCAAAGAATGCCAATCATTTACAAACCACGGACA